>JAALOO010000017.1_pt1 | contig 144846 bp, 94 predicted proteins | sample 7257641 | NCBI WGS metagenome assembly JAALOO01 (sample SAMN14085613, study PRJNA598686) | mite metagenome | biome: ENVO:01001000; feature: ENVO:01001002; material: ENVO:01001226; isolation source: single female mite from University of Michigan culture on fish food culture... ...
CTCTCTCTCTCTCTCTCTCTCTCTCTCTCTCTCTCTCTCTCTCTCTCTCAGCTTTCTCTCTGCTCTGGCCACCCGTCTCACCAAACAAGTGCTCCTCACACACAGTGCTCCCACTCACTCGCGGCTGAACTTTGGCTTTGGCTCTGGTGCTCGCTGGTGGCTGCAAGTAAACACACACACACACACACACTCCCAATCGCTTTGCATCCTCTCTTCAAGTGATACAACAGATGATCATCCCAACTGCTGGGGTAAGTTGTCAAGTTCTCTTGCTTTTGCTGCTTTCTTTCGGCTGCTGCTGCTCAGATGTCGTTGCCATTTCGGTGGTGATGGTGGTGATGGTAGCCGATCCTGTCTGCCTACACACACTCGCTCACTAGCTCACTCACACTTTGACTGTCATACCTGTTTGCTGGCGATTGGACTTCTTTACAGGTAGGAGCAGAGTCAGTCTGACTGACTGGCTGGCTGACTCTGTGTGTGTGTCCGTCTGTGAGGGCACTGCCAGCGCACACTGGCTGGCTCAGTCACTCACTCACCACGGCTCGCTTACTCTCCTTCTTCTTTGCCATCGCCTTCGCCTTCGCCTTCTTCTTGTGTTCTTTCCTTCTCTGCCATTGTCTCTACCTGCCTGCCATTAGCTCAACCGACGATCTGCGAGGAGACCATTGCTAAAAAGCAACAGTGCTCGGGTCGACGCCTCTGCGCTCATTTTTGTTCGCTTTCAGGAGCACTCTGATTAGACTAGTGATTGTGCCTTCTCTGCTTACCTTATTTAGAAGTGACCATCACCATCACCACCGCTGTGCCTGCATGACTCAACGTCAGTTTGATTACTTGCTTACTTGTGTTTAGTGGAGTAACTCAACAGAGTTCCACGATTTAATCCAGTGTCACTTGAACTCCACTTGCAGGTTGATCTTTTTGCCGGGCTCAACTACGGAACACATTAACATGACAAAGGTAAGTTATCTTTTGGCCAATTCATTCCATCTCCTCTAATACACACTCTCTCATTCCTAAATCCAGCGTGGAATCGAGGAATCAGTGGTCAAGGCTGTAAACGGTGCCAGCGCAATAACGACAACGAACGGCGGCGCCGCGGCGGCGGCCGCCTCCAGCGCGGGCGTCCTCCTCGCCGACTCGCCCACCACCACGCCGATGATCGTCGACGGCGTCAACGGCTCGGCCTGTGCCGTCCCCGGCTCGGTGACCAGCAGCAGCAGCAACAGCTCCGCCTATGCGCACCTCAACGGCGTGATCGACAGCTCGGTGGTCGCCCTGATGCCCGACTCGAAGAAGATCAAGGTGGACCACGGCGACGATGCGGGCGGATCGAGCGGCAGTCCGCCCCACAGCGGCCACAACTACCACCACAGCTCCGGAATCTCGGGAATCAGCACGGTGGTCAGCGGCGGTGGAGGAGGTGGTGGCGGCGGCCAGGGTCAGCAAGGTCTCAAGTCGCGAGTCGTCCACCTGCGCAATATTCCCAACGACACGAGCGTGGGCGACCTGTACCAGTTGGCGTCTCCCTTTGGCGCCATCACCAAGCACCTGCTGGTGAAGAGCAAGCACCAGGCCTTTGTGGAGTTTGAGAGCCCCTTCGGGGCGATGCAGATGGCCAACTACTGGCAGCAGACCAGCATCGGCGGAATGCCCTCGCCCATGCAGCCCAGCATTCGGTGAGTAGTGGTGATGATGTACAGAAATTGGTCAATTGGGACTAATCACTTCTCCCATTTCAGCGGTCGGCACATTGCCTGTCAGATATCGAACCACAAGGAGCTCAACACGAAGCACTTTGAGCAGCAGGGCGGCATTGACGATCACAACGGTGGCTACGGCCAGCTCCACAATGGCGGCGCAATGAACGGCGACCACCACATGGGCAAGGACACCTCCTCGACGCCCTCGCCGGTCATTCGCGTCATCGTCGACAATCTGATCTACGTGGTGAACCTGGACAACCTCTACCAGATCTTCAGCCGCGCCGGGAAGGTCCTCAAGATAGTGACCTTCACGAAGAACAGCGTCTTCCAGGCGCTGGTCCAGTTTGGCGACATTCCCTCGGCCATTCAGGCGAAGCTCTCCCTCGACGGCCAGTGCATGTTCTCCAACGGCAACGTCCTCCGCATCGAGTACAGCAAGCTGCAGAATCTCATTGTCAAGTACAACAATGAAAAGTCGAGGGACTACACGCAGCCTCAGCTCGGAGCGGGCAACTTTGGCGGCGCATCAGGTGGTGGTGGTGGTGGTGATCGAGGCTCGGCTGGCGGCATCGGCGGTAGCACGTCCAGTCTGAACGGCGGCGGCATTGGCGGCGGCGTGGTCGACTCGGCCAGCGTCGCTGCGCAGCTGTCCGCAGCAGCCAGCTCCGCCGATCACTTTGGCAATCTGCTGAACGCTGGCGGAGGTGGCTCTGCTGCTGGTCTCACCTTTCCCGGATTTCCGGGCAGCCATCACTCGAATGGATCGGCGCAATTCGCTGCTGCCGCAGCCGCACGGGGCTACCACCACGCGGCCAATTCTGCGGCGGCGGCGGCTGGCTCGGCGGCGGCCGCCGCCAGTCTCCAGCAGGCGCTCAGTCTGCAGAACCTAGTGTCGCCCTCGGCGGCCATGTTTGCCGCCTCGGCCGCCGGCGCCGGCCTCACCGGTCTGGTCATGACCAGTCCGGTGATTCACGTCAGCGGCCTCAGCACTGAGGTAAGTGTTCGTGTGTGTGTCCAACAGTTGTTGTTCCCTTCCTGGCTTCTCTCATTCATTCTCATTCTATTTAGTATTTGTTCATTCTAATTCCGATTGCGATTCTATCCCTCTTTTTCACTCTTTCATTTTATTATTCACCCACAGCATTCTAATTATGTTTTGTTTTTCTCTTTTCTCTCTCTGCTCCCCTGCTCTTCCTCTGCTCTCACTCTCTAAACGCTCTGATCATATTTGATGATGCCCCATTCATTCATTCATTCTCTTTGCTCTTCACACTCTCTCTTGCTACCGGACTACCACTACCGTACTTCACTTTCATTTTCGTTTACTTGACTGCCCACTGAAATCTCACTCACTCCTCCGCCGCTCGCAACTTCTGATTTTGCTTTGCCCTTCTCTTCTTCTCTTATGATTTTGCCATTCTCGTGACTTTCTCAAACTTCTCCTTCTCCTCTACTCTGCTGCTATTGTGTTGTTTGTAGCACACCACACCAGACGCTTTATTTACTCTTTTCGGTAATTTGTTTCACGTTTTATTATTTGTTCTCTTTGCCATTCTTCTTCTCTTCTAACTTGCTAACCTCTTCTTCAGGTTTAGCATTGTCTTGTGTGCTGATTCCGATTGCCAATTGTACTAATGCTCACTTTCTCTCCCCGCTCAGGCGTCTATGGTGATGTCATTCGGGTGAAGATTCTCTTCAACAAGAAGGACACTGCTCTGATTCAGATGGCGGAGCCGACGCAGGCCCACCTCGCCATCAGCAACCTCGACCGAACGCGCCTCTACGGGAAGACGCTTCGGGTGAACAGCTCCAAGCACACCGTCGTGCAGATGCCCAAGGAAGGCCACCAGGTAAGACTTACCACTCTTCACCCTTTCAACAGATGCGCTCAGTAGGGTCTTCCAGAGTCAGTAGTTCTAGGGTAGTAGTGGTAGTCTTCTCTGTCGGGTCATTCTCTGCTTTGGCTCTCTCTCTCACTTTCCTTCACTTTCCATTTCTCTCTTTCTCTCTCTCTCTCTCGCTCACTCTATCGCTCGCACACACGCCCATCACCTTCTCACAGTCGCTGGGAGGAAGACAAGGCAACACGTTCTCAAGCAGCAACTCGAACATTACCGTTCTGGGAGCGACGACCACTGCCGCCACACCGGTATGGACCACCACTCACTTACTGATCTGTTGTTGTCGTCCCCCACTTGACTACTACTAACTCGGGCAGTTTTATTTGCCTGCTGCCGCTACCTAATTCAGCCTAATTCTGTTTGTGTGTGCTCTCTTGTTCACCCCCCTCTTGATTGCTTGCTTGTGCCGCTTTCTTACCTGTCCACTAGAGTAGCTCTCTTAGACGCCCCCTCTCTTGTGGGGCAGGGCCTGCTGGTCAGACTGTCCATGGTCAGTGCGCCCTGCCCTTCACTGTTGCCACTGTTGTGGAGCAGGCAAGAGTATAGCACCCCGGGGAATTCTTCTCAGGGCAATGTTTCCAAGTTTACCTCGATAACCGTACATTTGAGGATAAATATTTCAGGCATTGCACAGTACTAATCTCTCCCCTTAATCTTCTCCTAGGACTCTGGCCTGACGAAGGACTACGCCAACTCGCCGCTGCACCGCTTCAAGCGCCCCGGCTCGAAGAACTTCAACAACATCTACCCGCCCTCTGAGACGCTGCACGTCTCCAACATTCCGGCGAATGTGGACGAGGAGGAGCTGAAGGCATCGTTTCGCGCCGAGACCGGCAAGGACATTGCCAAGTTCAAGTTCTTTCCCAATGACCACCGCATGGCGCTCGTTCAGTTTGACTGCATCGAGAACTCCATTCTGGCGCTCATCAAGATGCACAACTACAAGTAAGTGATGGGAATTAAAGATGATCACCCCCTCCTTCCCCTCTTCTCTTATGTAGGCCATATTCGAACATACTCACTCCATTTCTTATATGGTTGGACACTAGAGATATAGCACATTCCCCTCTTCAAGCCCACTTTCTAGTGCAGTTCCACTGAAGTAGAATTGCAGATGGCTAGCTTGAATGACATTACTAATTTACACCTTCTCACTTTCCCCAGGGTCGCTGAGCACTCCCACCTGCGAGTGTCCTTCTCCAAGTCGCCTGTGTAGGCAGAGAAAGGAATCCACCACCACCACTGCTCAGTATTTACCGTTCAAAGCTGTAAGTAACTTGACTTGATTTGATCAGAAAGCGACAGTTCTCTCATAGAGACGATTAGCAGACACATCCATTTTGCTTTTCGTAAGACAAGGGAGACATAGTAACTGACTGCAGTCATCAAAGCGCTTGGTACTTCTCAACTGGATCCCCAGCTTCTGGGAACTCCTATTTGACTGCTGTACCGTGATTTGATTGCTACACTTTTATCACTTTTCAATTCAAACCTGATGACCACCTCAAACTAACTGTGGTGTTCTCTCCCCTCCATCTCAGGTCCTCGTTGTTTCCACCTCGTCATTTCCGTGCAACCCTCGAAGTATTTTCATAAGCATTCGTTATCTACTTTGGAGTACTATTTTTGCTGTCCACACATCACCGCCACCACCACCACACACACCCACACCCATACACCCATACATGAAGCCACCGTGCACACCCGCACTTGACTTGTAAGTCACCTTCTCTCTTCTCATCTCTGCTTCCACTTGCTCTATCTCTTTCTTTATCTCTCTCTCTCTCTTCTGTCCTTTGCTTCTTCTTCACCTCTGGCCACTCTGTCAGCAGCTGTCCACTCTCTCTCTCTCTCTCACTCTTCCTCTCTGATCAAGGTGCCACCCAGACCTGGTGCTGCCCCCCCTTCTTGTTGATGTCCTTCTTGTTGTCGTTGTCGTTGTTTCGCTTCCAGATAATCTATCACTCTGCCCTAAAGTATATCTTCTCCCTTTTCTACTACGAGCACCCAGCACCTTTCTCCCCTCCTCCTAAGCTATCTTCCTCCTCCAGTTTACATTATCTCTGCAAATGTCTAACCTGTTTTGTACTCTACCTCCCTCACTTTTGCTACTACTACTACCTACTATTACCTTGGTGTCTATCCTAATAAACAATCTATTTACTACTCTATACTCTTTCTAACTTTCCTGTCTCTCTCTCACTTCTTTCTTTTCTCTTTCACCTTCTAAACTTTTATACTTCCTCTGGCCATTCCAGTCAGCCCCCCACTCTGGGCTGTCTGACCGGTGGTACTGACGAGGACAAAGCAACATCTGTGACTTCACTGTCACCCCTTCTCACTGTCCTGATTTCACTTCATCTGCTCTGTGGAAGTGAAACTTTTAATCACTGAGAATCAATGCCCTCTTTTCTCCTTTCAGAATTATTTTGGTCACACCACCACCACCACCACACAACGCCCTCTCTCTCTCCTCTCACCGGTTGATGATCATTCCAATGCTTTGGGGGAGCAACCAACAACTTCTTGAACTTAAGCCTTCGTCTACTACTTGAACCAACGACCACACACACCGAACTGTGCCTTACCTCGAATCCAATCATCGAAGCCCCATCATTTGCCTTTTTTTTGAAACAATCACAGGGATCAATCAACAACAACTTCAAAACAAGTCTTCCACCACCACTCATCATCTCCTCCTCCTTCGATGACCTCTGATGCTATTAATGCCTTTACTACCTTGCTCTTTACCTTTGATTACTTCTTTCTTACCTTTCCTCTCTTCCCTCCTTCCTTCTCAACTGTGAACATTCCATGGATACTTACCAGATACACGGAAGCCAGTCTATGAATTCAATCTTCTTCCCTTTATTAATTACCATTCACTAATCCTTTTTGCCCACCTACTTTGAATCGTTAAATAAACAAACGTGAACAAACAAACAATGTGTTTTTTCTCCTTTCCTCACAAATGAGCTCACACCGTGCAGTTTCCATTCCAAAGAAGCCTGAGCACTGAGTACGACACTGTCCAAACCCAAAGAACTTACAGAATCACCTTAGATTGGCAAACAACTTGCGCTGGTGTTCCGGTGAAAGGGGCGGCAACGTCAGCAGCAGAAGCGGGTGAGCATCATTGTAAACACTGTTTGCACATTTCAATTCTAACTCATTTTTGTAGATGATCTCCAACTTTTAGGACACTAAATGAAAGATAAGAGTGTAATAGAGCTGTTGAGAACAAAACTCGGTACAAATCAGCGCTGTACAAAGATAAAAACTGGATCCAAAGTGGACCCGCTGGACCTAGGCAGAGGCAGCAAACTCCGCCCAGAAAAACACTGCATTTTTCGCACACATGTTCGTTCGGAGAATTGTCAGGATGCAAGACATCTCTCCGAAAAGGGGCAAATGACCGAAATGTTGCAAACCACGCCCTAAAATTTTAAAACGTAGTTTTCTTAGTGACGGTTTGTCCTAGAGCTTTGAAACAAAAACTATCTTAAAGAAAATTACCTGGCGCACATTTCAAGCTAGGTTTCAAGTTTGTGGAAGCAATTCTTCACTGTTAAAAATTGATTTAAAATTTTAAGATTACCATTTTGATAAAGTAAATTCATCGATTGCAAGAAACTGTTATTGTCAGTTAAATATCCAGTCTTTTAGAATAGTTTGCAAAAAGAATTGCAAAAATAAAGCTAGTGGTTTTTAAGAATCAAATTTTCAAAGTTGAAAATCAGTTTTTTGCCGTTTTCTCGATCACAGTTCATGCTAAGCCTTCAATTTTAAGCTCTAAAAATTCCATTTAGCAGTCTACACAAACGCTCGAACGCTTTTTGTCCTAGCTCAAACCGTTCTCGAGATATGACAAAAACAAAATTCCCAGGGGAAAACTTCAAAATGCCCACTAAACTTTCTTTCCGGAAACTTTTCTCGCGCCCTTTCCGGAAACTTTTACCATGTGCTTTCCTCCTGAAGTTGCCACACTTTCACCTGCAGCGAACAAGACCCAGAGCGCGAGCAAATCGTCGGACGATGAAGAACTTTCAATGCCCGAACTTTGAAAAGAACTGATCACCTATCCTCTCCAGCGAACAACTGTCAGCCTTGCGGTGGTGTGTTTTGGCCTGACCAGCAGTTTTCGATACCTAATGGCCTTGAAGCTGAGATTGACTGACTTTTGCTGTTTTCAGATGTTTTGCTGCCTGATATCAGCAGAGAACGAGGAGGGGAAAGGGACAGAGGAAGGACTGAATGTGCCACTTGGTTGCTACACTGCACCCTCAAGTGCTTGCCATCAAGTGATCACCACTACCATCAGCACCACCATGGGAGCAGTGCAGTGCTTGCCTAAGCAGAATTGTCATCACTATTGACGATGCGCATCAACGACGAAAACGACGAAGCTGTCCATCTCAAGTCAAGCCAGCAACTCGCAGCTACCAAACACACTGAACTGTGTTCTCTCTCTCCCATCCCCTTATCATGTACTGCTGCCAGCGATGATGGTGATAAGCATCGACAGCGAAGCCTGATTGCTCACTGCTTCGGCACACACACACATGATTTCTGAAGCATCATCTTCAGCATCATCAACATCTTCAGCACCAGCTGCTACCGATGCAATCATCGCAAAGAACAGCAGAAACCACTCGACCACCACCATTTCCATCAGCAGCCATTTAACGCTGTGGACAGCAACTTTTTTTGGTGAGCAAAGCAGAGTACCGAAATAGAAGAGAGTGGACGTCAGGCGTCACCGCCGCCCGTTGCCGTGTCAGCGCCAGAAAGTGGACGACGACAGCGATCGATCTCGATCAGTGTGCCAACTCCATCACCATCATCACCCTCATCATCTGCGAAGTGTATTTAAGGATGGCCGGCAGGCGGTGATCAGGCAAAAGACGGCTGCCCGCGGCCAAATCATCATCTTCGGACCACAGTGTGTGCAAGTGTGTGGATTCTCATCCTCTTCTCCCTTGGATCTCTCTCGATCACCCCACCTCACCTCATCACCCCCCAATACCAGCTCCAGCAGCCTTCAATCATGGGAAGACCGCTGATGAAGCACCGGTCCACCCTGCTGCTGCTCATTGCTGGCCTCATTGCGGCCAGTCAATCCGGTTAGTCTGTTTACCTTACTGAACTTCTCCATTTCCTCCTGCTAACATTTCCACTTTTCCTTCCACCCTAGCATCACTCCCCCGAATCTCCTCCTCTAATGAATTTGGCCCTCTGCCCCAGTCTGCCGTCTGCGCGCAGACGTGCAATCTGCTGAACCGCCAGATTCAGTACACGCCCGGCCAGACGTACGTCTACAATGTGCAGCTGATGACCCGCATCGGCGAGCAGGCCAACCTCGAAGATGAGCAGGCCTGCGAGCCGCAGGAGGTGCAGATCACCGCCGTGGCGGAGATCTCCGCCTACAGCCAGTGCGAACTGGTGATGAAGCTCCGCGGGGTGACCTTCAGCGGCTTCGAGCACCAGACGTCAGAGAAGTCGCTCGCCGCCCAGCTCGAGTTCTCGCCGATTCACTTTGCCCTGGAGGACGGCGTGGTGACCGACGTCTGCGCCGACCAGGCCGACGAGCAGTGGCTGGTCGACGTGAAGAAGTCCATCATCTCGGCGCTGCAGATGTCCAGCGAGAGTGTTGCTCAACAGCAGACGGTAAGTGTGATCTTTCGGATTGTTTTGGCCTCAAAATCTCACCGTTTGCTTTTGCAGCTCATCGAGACCGACATCAGCGGACGCTGCGAGACCGTCTACGAGCCGCTGGAGAGCAACTCCGAGGTGACCGTCATTCGGAAGACGAAGAACCGAAGCAAGTGTAAGTCATTCACTCACTCTTCTCAACTTCCCTTCATCTAATCCTTCCTCTTCAGGCTCCGACCGCCACCAGGCGAACATCGCCTTCTTCCCGGCCAGCTACGGCATCAACCAGGCCCTGCAGTCCTCCCTTTCTCCCCTGCTGACGGCCAACTCCAGCAACGAGTGCACCCAGGTGGTGAAGGGGCAGATCGTGGAGTCGGTGGCCTGCGAGGACCGACAGACGCTCCGCTACCCGCTCAACATTCCCATCACCTCAAGGATTGAGCTTCAACTCACAGAGAAGCGACCGGAGATTACCGTGCAGCGCATCGAGGAGCAGTCATTCCGCCGACACCGACTGACGCTCTCCTCCTCCTACTCCAACACCTTCGCCAAGGACAACTCGCTCTTCAGCTCGACCATCGAGCAGTCTGAGAGTCGCAAGCGCGACTTTACCGTCTCCGAGGTGCAGCACCTGCTGAAGGGCATCTGTGCCAAGGTGGCGTACTCCGTTCACCACGACGTCCCGGTGCTCTTCCACGAGCTGATCACCGCTCTGCACTACCTTCCGGCCGCCGACCAGGCTCAGGTGTGGACGCAGATCCACTCCGGTGCTATCTGCTCCTCCCCGAAGCTGCAGGACCTTTTCCTCGATGCGGCCGCCCTCTCCGGAAGCGAGGGTTCCATTGAGGTGCTGCTTCAAGCTTATCAGCAGCAGCACGTCATCAGCCCCGCCCGCGCGAACTACCTCTTTGGTCTGCTGGCCTTCAGCAAGCAGCCGACGGTGGGCGCCGCCCGGCGACTGGTCAACTACATCAAGAGCCAGCACCAGCAACAGCAGCTCGTGCAGCTGCCCCGAGGCGTCCTCTTTGGCGCCACTGGCTTTGTGCACAACCTGCAGGTGGTGGCCGGCCAGCGGGCCCACCAGATGGTCGACATTGAGGGCGTCAGGGCGGTGGTGAGGGAGACCGTCAGCACGCTGATCGAGGCCATCAAGACCATCATTCCCCAGGCCTCTACCACTTCTCCCCAACAGCAACAACAGGCGCTGACGCTGATCTACTCGCTGAAGAACCTGGTGCTGGTGCAGGAGCTGAACACCGACGAGCAGCTGACCATTGCCGGGCAGCTGGTGGACATTCTGCGGACGGTCAGCCACCCGCACACCACCCACTCGGTGGAGATCAGCGCGGCGCTGGTGCGCACGCTGGTGAACGCCGGCATCGACGACTCCATTCGCCAGTACCTCCTCGAGAGCATCCTCATCCAGGAAAGCCAGCAGCCGAGCATTGAGCTCCAAATCGAAGCCTACCGCGCCGTGGTCCTCTCCGGGGCGACGCAGAGTCAGCTGCAGCTGATCAAGCAGTGGACCGAGCGAGCCAGCTCCTCAAATGGCTCCCCCCAGCAGCAGCTGGTCAACTACATCCGCTCGCACCAGGCCAATCTGCGCACCACCTCCGACCCGCACAAGCAGGCGATCCTGCCGGCGGGCGCGCCGGTCTTTGAGTCGCCCTCGGGCGCCTGGTTCGGCGTCAGTCGCAACTACGAGCTCAGCTACGTGAACCCGGGCATCGGCGCCGGCGTCACCCTCGAGACGGATGTCATCTACCAGCAGGGCGGCAAGCAGAGCGGCCCGGGGTCGTTTATTCCGGTTCCCCAGACGGCCGCCTTCAACTTCACCATTCCCATCGGCGGCCAGGAGCTGCAGCTGGTGGAGGTGCGCCTGCACCAGCACGGTCTGGAGCCGCTCATTGAGAAGCACATGCGCCAGATGGAGCAGTCCTCCAGCCGAGCCTCCTTTGCCAGCCAGCCGTGGAAGGTCGCCCGCGAGACGCTCAAGTACATCATCGCCCACGGCTCGGAGATCCTCGAGGAGAATCCCTCGGTGCGCGTCCTCCTCCAGGTGATCGTCGACGGGAAGACGGTGGTGCTGGCCGACGAGCAGGACCTGATCAGCAATGACAGCTCAATTGAGGAGCAGTCCTTCATGCAGGAGCTGATGGCCCGCCTCCACAGCACGGTCACCATTGACCGGGCTTTTGCGGTGACTCCCATCGACAGTGTGGTCCGCTTTCCCTCGGTCAATGGCCTTCCGGTGACGGTGAGACTGAACAGCACCTTGGTGATTGGCTTCAAGTCCGAGGTGGCGGTGGACATTCGCAACCCCGAGGACTCGGTAGTGAGCTTCGCCATCTACCCGAGCGTGGCCGCCACCACGGAGACTGCGGTCGCCTTCCACGCCGGCCCCGAGAAGAAGGTCGTAGAGTACGTGCAGTCGGTCAGCTCTGCGCCGCAGCTGAACTTCCTGGCCCGCGTGAACCGCGGCCGAATCGTCACCTTCAAGGTGGACCTCCCCAAGGAGAAGTACACCCTGGCGCGCATCGAGTCGGTGGTGTACAGTCGAAACGCGATCAGCGGAGAGCGAGTTCGCCTCACGCCGAAGAAGATCGCCCAGATCGCCAAGTACCCCGACGTGCACATCTGCTCGCGGGCCACGGAGAAGGCGCTGGGCGTATCGATCTGCTACGACCTCTCCTACGGCACCGTCCACCACGGCCACGGCCTGGACATACTCGCTGAGGTGACGGTGGTGAAGACCGACGCCGGACTGAGCAGCTACGAGGCGACGCTGGAGTCGCCGCTCAAGTTTGGCCAGATCATGCAGGCGATCAGTGGTAAGCGAGGGGCGCTGAAGAAGGAGGTCATCGAGGAGATGACGCCCTTCCGCTTTCACTTCAACACGCCCGGCTCGGAGGTGGACCGGAAGATCGCCCTCGAGGTGGAGCTGGCCAACGCTGGAGCCCTGGTGAAGGAGGCCCGACTGCGGCTGAGGACGCCCTGGAAGGCGGTCAGCGGTCAGGCGGTGCTGCGAAATGAGGCCAAGGAGCGCGTGGCCAAGCTGGAGCTGACGGTGGACGAGGCGAAGTGGATGGCCGCTGAGGTGGCCCTCGAGGTGGTCCGACGGGGCCCGAAGACCGAATGGAAGCCCCGGGTGGTGATCACCGCCCTGGAGTCGGTCCTCGAGCGACCCATCCACCTGACCGGCGCCCTGAGCGTGAGCCGAGGGCGAAAGACGGCGGTGCACCTCTCCCTGGAGGACGTCATCGCCCGGCAGCAGTACATCACCGCCGGCTACATCAGGGAGCGACCTAGTGAGCGAAACGGCCTGGGCCGAACTTCTGCCGATCTCAGCGTCAGTCTGCGCGGCCTGGTGGCCAAGGGCGCGGCCGCCTTTGAGCTGGGAGAGCGGCTGATCAAGGTGGACATCAGCAGCGACTACAAGCTGCCCAGCTGGCGCCGGGCGGAGAAGGCGAAGGTGGCGCTGAAGCTGCAGAACCACAGCAACAACGAAGGAAGTGAGAAGAAGGTCATCAAGATGACCGGTATCGGGCAGATCAAGGCGTCGCAGCTGAGCAAGTACGAGGTAGGTTTCAAGAGCCACAATTTACTATTTCTTAAACTTTTACCTAACTTCTCTCTTTCTTTTCTCTTCAGATCACCTACAGCCAGAACGTGCACGTCATCTCCGGCGAGCAGCTGGAGCACGACCTGAAGCTGGACTGGGCCTCGCAGCAGGAGGACTCCTCCAACAACACTCCTCAGATCCGCCTGCACCAGTCGGCACAGAAGACCGGCCAGCGCGGCAAGATCGACCTGGAGGCCACCTCTCTGGTCATCTACCGCCCAGAGAACGTGCACTACGAGGTAAAGGCCACCGGCGGTCTGATCGGCGTGGGCGTGTCCAGCGGTCTGAAGCGCTACAACATCGCCATCTCCGGCGAGGGCAAGCACTCCTCCAAGTCGAACTTCCGCGGAGAGCTGTCCTACGAGCAGAAGGCGAAGAGCCCGGCGCTGAAGATGGAGATGGCCGCTCAGCTGAAGGCTCCCGAGGCGGGCATTGACTTTGTCTACCGCGATGAGATTGAGGAGAAGGCCCCCGGACAGTACCACGGCCACCTGCTGGTGCAGATGAGCCCAGCGGAGAAGTACGACGTGACGTACGTGTACCGACTGGTGAACGATCGCTCGAAGAAGGCGGTGGAGCACTCGATGGACGTGATGCTGCTGAAGGACGCCCGGAAGCGGGTGGCGCTGAAGCACTACGGTCTGCTGCGACTGGAGGACGGCGGACGGGCGATGAGTCTCAAGTCGAGGCTGACCGATGAGGAGAACAAGGGCGCCGCCGCCGACATTTGGAACGCTCAGGTGGACCTGGCCCCGGGACGGAAGGAGGTCAGCTTCAGCCACATGCCGCGGGAGATTCGCGCCCAGGCGAAGTACGAGGCGGTGTACCAGGGCCCCAGCTCGGCGCAGTGGTCCTTCTCCTCGCCGGCGTTCAACCACCAGGCCGAGTACGAGAACAGCGGCCCGCAGGGACAGTACTGGTCCTTTGACTCGAAGACGAAGAAGTCGGGCGAGAACTTGATGGAGGTAAGAGATTGAGAAAGATTTTACCAAAGTTTTATCCCTTTCTAACCTTTACCATTTTCCCTAGATCCAAAGCAAGCACAACGCCAAGCTGGGTCACCGCCGGCTGCGCCTTAGCTCGCAGTACTTTGACGGCGAGTGCGAGCTGGAGCTGCCCTCCACGAACGAGCAGTCGAAGAAGGCCAAACTGCGCTTCGACCTGCCCAACAGCTGGGCCCACGAGAGCACCTTCTCACGGGCGCCAATCTCCTCTTCAGGAAGTGGTCTGATCCTGGTGGACAGCCGGACGCAGTACCAGGGCGCCCCGGTGGTCGACCTGGCCGCCCGGTACGAGCCGCAGAGCTCGGCCGGACAGTTCAAGCTGAACACGCCGCTCAACTCGGTGGAGATGCAGGCGGAGATGGCGCAGGCGAAGAAGATTGCCCTGAAGAAGGCGCTGCTCAAAATAAAGCGAGGAGCTGATTACGAACACCAGAGCCAGCTCGACTACGAGCCCTCCACCTCTGCCATCGACTTTGAGTCGGTGACCAGCAAGTCGGGCAAGGACATGGCCAAGGTGAAGTACCAGTACTCCGGCGATGATCAGCTGCTGCACCAGTTCGACCTGGCCACCCCAGAGGACTACTCGGTGGTGGGCGGACAGTGGAGTGGGCGGTTCGACCAGCGACGACGATCGGCCAAGATCGACTGGACCAACAAGGCGGTCGGCATGAAGCACAACACCCAGATCAGCTGTGCTGAGCCGCAGCAGATCATCAGCATCGACTCTGCCACTACCGACTACCAAACGGGCACTCCAATCCTGCTGGTGAAGGGCGCCATGGACCCAAAGGAGAGGAGCTACATCTCTCTTCAATCGGGAAAGGCTCGCAAGGTCAACTTTGAGACTCGTCGAAGCAAGCGCAGTGCCAAGCTCGACCTGGACTACGACCAGTACCGCCACCAGAGTGAGATCAGCGGCGGTGATTACGATGACGACAACCAACAACAACAATGGAAGGCCAAGTCGAGCACCAGGAAGGCGGGCAAGAGCATCTTCGACTTTGACGCGGCGATCCAGCCCAGCCAGCAGTACGGACACATCAGCCTGAGCCGAGGCAACAACGGTGAGCTCTTCAAGCACGAGAGCACCTTCAAGATGGAGAAGATGATGGACCAGCAGGACAAGAAGTCCGCCCACCTGAAGAGCAACACCCTCTACCGAGGTGAGCCCCTGGCCGAGCTGGACGCGATGCTCAGCGGACTGCGCGGAGCGAACAAGGTCGACGGCTCGATCATCGGCTACGAGCTGAAGAGTCTTCTTGACGTGCCTTCCCAGGTGGCCTCGGTGGAGCTGAAGAGCCGCCGATCTGGCCGCCACCTGCTCGGCTCCGTGGCCGTCAACCAGGAGGCGCAGGCGGACCGGTCCTTTCACTTTGACTTTGCCTGGGACATTGACCGCGACCCGGCCTCCAAGGTGGCCCTCGACCTGCTGATCAAGCGCGTGCCCATTGAGAGCCGCTCCCGATCCGCTGGCCAGCAGGTGATGATTGAGGCCTCGGCGGCCTATGCGGAGAGCAAGCTGGTCTACAACATGCAGTACGTCCCGAAGAGCGGCGGATTCAGCTCGCCCCACCCGATTCGCCTGTCCCTCTCCTTCATTCCCTCGCCGAATGCCATCCACAACCAGCGTGACAGCTGGCAGCTGATCTACCTGCACCGAATGGAGCAGTCGGACAAGAGTGCCTTCACCTGCAAGTGGGAGTGGATTGTCGGCGGACAGCGACAGTACAGCCTCCAGCTGAACGGAAAGATCGAAGAAATCTCTGGATCGAAGAAGTTCATCTTCTCCGCAAAGACGACCGCCCCCGCGTCGAAGCCTCAGCTGGCGGCCACCTTCAACCTGGTGGCCGGCCAACGGGCCCCGAACCAGTACTTCTTTGACGCCAGTGCCACCGCCCACGGTGACCAGAAGCGCTACCAGGCGGTGTTTGATCTGACGAAGCACCTCGAGACGCGCAAGGTCGACGGCAAGCTGGAGATCCGCCTGCCCGCCTTCCAGGTGCACGTCGCCGCCTTCAGCCTCGACCTGACGGAGCGCAAGTTCTCCCTGGAGCTGATCAACGAGAAGACGGGCAAGGTGGTCGAGGTGGAGGCCAGCTACGCCCACCACCTGACCCACCTGAAGGTGGCCAGCCAAGGGGCCAGCTCGTGGTTCGTGCCCAAGGTGGACGCCCTGGTGCGCTACGTGCCCGGTGAGGAGCTGCACGCCCGTCTGGCTCTGGATGAGGAGCGCAAGTTTGAGCTGACGGCCAAGTACAGCGGCGAGCTGAGCAAGCTCAAGTTCTACGTCCTGACGAAGGTCGATTCGGTGTACACGCCGTCGGTGGAGTTTATCGCCGAGGGACGAAAGCCGTCGGAGGATGATGGCTCATCAAGCATCGGCGCCCAGCGATCCGTCGCCATCACCGGCAAGTGGAACATGGTCGAGGTGGTGAAGGGATCGTTCAACCAGGCCGCTGTCCGACAGTGGACTGCCGAGGGATTCGTCGCTGCTGTTGGCTCCGGTGAGAAGATTGTCGAAGGATCGGTGGTCAGCACTCCTAGCCAAAGCGAGCACTGTAAGTTCACTGATGCAATGTGTTTTCAATGGCAGGCTTGCCAGATTGACCAGAAAACCAGATTTTTCGTGAGCCGCTCGCAGAGTACGTGACGCGGATTTAGCGCCACCAGTTGCGGTTGGTGACTTTGTGAACTACAGCTTCGCCACTAGGGCCAAGAGATGGCGACACGGTCGACCAAAAAATGTAGCGTCTTTTGCGAACAGCTCACGATCGGCTACTGTTTCCCGCCACTCTGACATGCCTGCCATTGAAAAGACACAGAGTAGAAACAACAGAGCTTTTCTAACCTTGATTCTTTCTCCCTCCCCAAAACAGACACCACCTACGAGGTGAAGGTGCAGCCAAAGGAGAGCAATGTCTACGGCGTGAAGGCCTTTGGGGCGAAGATCGAGGAGCGCCGACCGACCGCTGAGAACGAGTACATTCGCTCGGTGAAGGTGGAGCTGTTCCAGCAGGCGGCGGCTGAGGAAGCTGAGAAGAAGCTGATCCTCTCGACGGAGGTCTCGCTGAAGCACCGCAAGTGGGCGCAGGTGCCGGAGATGGTGGAGGTCAGTCTGCGACACATTCCCTCCGCCTCGCACGGTTCCCTCAGCGTGGCCATTCGCGAGCAGGTGAAGGAGAGCGAACAACAGAAGGACTACTCGAGCCTCTTCTCAAGCGCTCCCGAGACGGCCTCGATTGCCTCCCAGAGGCGATCCTCCGTCCTCCGCGACCAGATGCTCATTGGCTGGAACCAGAAGTCGGTCGGCTTTGCGCTGATCACCTCGGAGTGGGCCTCCGCCGAAGCAGTGGAGCACTCGCTGAAGGTGTACACGCCCTCGGGCCGAGTGGTGAAGCACCGGTGCGGCCACGTCTGGAGCGATGAGCTGATCTTCCTGAAGCAGTCCCTGAAGACCGACGAGAAGACTCAACGCGAGCCGCTGTACCAGTCGACGGTCATCGTGCAGAAGAGCAACCCCATCCAGGGAGGCAGCTACATCGCCAGCGGCTACACCGGCAAGCTGGTGATCGAGTCATTCAAGTTTGCCCGCTCTCCGAAGACGGTCTCCTTTGAGGTGAAGCCGGCCAGCCAGCAGCGACCACTCGATGCCAAGCTGGTCATCGACATTGCCCAGTCGGAGAAGGAGGCGCTGACGCTGAAGGCGGTGGTGGAGAGGAAGGCTGCCAGCACTTCCAGTGGACGGTACTTTGGCGTCGAGGCCTCCCTCAACCAGACGATCCACTTTGAGGCGAAGAGCGCCGACGCGTCGGTACTGGACTTTGCCGTGGACGGCCATGTGAGCCAGTCCAGCGTGGGACTTCTGTGGAAGAACCTCAACCGAAAGGGCCGACAGCAGCAGGGTAAGTCTTTTCTGATGAGGAAATGTTTACCATTTACTAATCTTCTCTCTCCTCCAGGTCACTACCTGCTGCAGTTCATCGGCGAGGACCGCTTCGAGGCCGTCCTCTCGAACCCGGCCGCCCAGTACCACGTCTCGGGCATCTACAAGCGCAAGGATATCAAGGAGGAGGAAGGTGGCAGTCCCATGGTCATGGACCTGACCATCAAAAAGTCCATCTCGAAGCACTCCAACTCCTACGCCTCCTCTTCTAAATCTCAACCGATGCTGGTCAGCGAGCACAAGGTGCACATCGAGTCAACCGATCGGTGCATTCGCGCCGAGATTGAGGACGCCCAGAAGATCAGCTCCAGCCGCCAGGTGAACCTCTGCGCCGACCTGAAGCGAGCGAACATCTTCAACCTGGACATTGACTCCATCAGCGGAAGCGGCCAGAAGACGGCGGAGTTTAGCGCTCGCCTGGACGCCAAGTCGGCGGCGAAGACCCTGGCCCTCGGTGCCCACTGGAACCCCGTCTACTCGCGAAAGCTCCTGCAGACGCTGCTGAACATCAAGGAAAGTGCTTCCACCTCGGAGGACCTGGTCGAGCAGATCAGCCGGCACGAGGTGGTGCAGGAGCTGTCGGCGAAGTACAGCGCCCTCTTCCGCTCGCTCTTTGCCAACGCCGCCCAGCCGCTGACTGAGGTGGCGAAGGAGCTGGCGCCCATTGCCGCCGAGTACGGTCTGACGGAGGAGGTGATTCAGAAGTGGACCGCCGCAGCCTGGGCGCCCATCGGCGCGGCCATTGACTCGGTGAGCGAGTACTCTCGGGAGAACATTGACCAGCTGACCGGCGCCTACACCGAGGCGGTGGAGGAGGTGAAGAAGGCCTGCGCCCGATCCGCTAGCTGTCGCAGCGTGAGCGAGGCCCTGGAGAAGGGCAACGAGGAGGTCGCTCGACTGGCCTCCCGCTCCATTGTCGGCCTCCTGCAGAAGACGCACCGATTTGTGGTGAAGACCAAGGGCGGCGCCCTTCTGGAGAAGCTGAACGCCGAGGAGGTGCTGGAGCAGCTGCAGGCGATGGTGCCGGAGCCGGTGACTGAGGCGATCAAGTCGGCCGCGCAGACTGCCTACGGCTGGGCCCGAGATGTGACCCTCAACCCGAGCGGACCCTTTGCCGGTGTCCTCCGCCACCTGGAGAGCATTTTTGGGGAGCTGATCAAGGGCGCCAGCAGTGGCAGCGGCAGCGACTCGATTCGCTGGGAGCGCATCGAGTCCTCCGTCTCCGAGGCCGTCCACCTGCTGACCAGTCCCTCGGCCTGGGCCTCCTCGGTTCGGGTGCTGCTCTGGGACCCCGTCAACGGGCAGCTGGCCGTGGAGGTGAAGAGTCCGCAGACCTTCACCACTATCGCCGGCATGGGCAACGAGACCGAGAACATCAACTCCTCCAGCTCGTCCTGGCTAAACGGTATCAACTCCTATGATCGATACGCCGCTAAGGCTCGATTCTTCTAGGAGAGAGCACCTCCTGCACACACCTCACGCACACACCCACACACACACCTCTTTCTTTCTTTCCTCCTATTAAACTCTTTCTCTCTCTCTCTTTCTCTTTTCTATCCTTGCTTTCTTTCCTTTCCTCTTCTTTTCTTCTTCTTTCCTCTCTTAGTCATCCTCTATCCTATTTAGAAATCTTTCTCTATCCTAATAAACACACTTGATCCTTTCGCTATCTTCTTTTCATCTTCTTTTAAGTAGTGACTTTCCTCTCTTCTTTTCGCTATCTTTCTTTTCTATCTAATCACTGATCTGTGTGTGGGGTGTGTGTCTGTGTGTTTGTTTACATTTCTAACCTTTCTGTTCTTTGATTGCAGGTGATACTACCTCCAATTTCCCTCTACCTCGTCGACTACGTCGCTCTCTGCTGGAGCTGACCACGTCGTTCATCAGCGGAAGTACGCCGGCGATTTTCAAGCCGCCGAAGCTGCTGGCTGACTCGCCAGACTCGAACCTCAAGGTCGACCTGGTCTGGCTGGAGGCGTGGATGGCCAAGAAGGAGGCGGTGCTGAGGAATCTAGGAGGACAAAAGGTGGACAACAACAGTGACAACAGCACCGAAGTTCAGCACTGCTACGTCAACGTCGACTCGAAGAGGCTGCCACCGTCTTCTCAGGAAAATAATCTGCAGCTGCTGAAGATCACCGTCGCTGGGCAGGTGCTGGTCGAGGTGACGCTGGCCACTGAGGAGAAGGGCAAAGTAAACTTCAGCAGCAGTAGAAGAGGAGGACAACAACAACAACAACAGCAGCAGAAGGTGATGAGGGTGAAGGTGAAGGAGTTGTAAGTGATTTCCCAAGAGAAACTGATTGCTCTCACAGTTCTAATCACAGCTTATACTTTCCTTAGGAACATGAAGATCAGGGAGAACTTTGTGTGGTCACTGGAGCCGGGATCGGCACTGGCCATCAACGACTCGCTGGGCATTGTCGGCCAGACGGTGCAGCTGAAGGTGATGCGGGCATTTGCCATCGGCAACAACAACAACAACAACAACAGCAGCAGCCAAGGAGAAATCACCTCAGCGGCTGCGAATCGCATCGAGATTGCCCTCTCCTGGACGCCCTCGAGGAAGCTGGTCAGTCTGAGGAACTCTTTCTAAAACAATTTAATTAATCCTTTCCCTCCAACAGATCTCCCTTCAGTCCCACTTTTACCTGGACCCAGTGCTGACCAACCTTTCAAGCAGCAGCAACAACAACAACAACAACACCAGCTTCAGCCATTTGTGCAGCACCCTGGTCAGCGCCTTTCACTTTTCCCTTCAATCTCGGGACATTCCACTGCAGCCCGCCTCCAGCGAACTGTCCTTCTTCAGCCCAGAAACGGGACAGTGGCGGCCGTTCAGCAGTCTGCACACCGAGGGGAACCTGGTGGACAGCAGCTTTCAGAACTCCTCAATTCGGGAGCGCACCTGTCGCCAGTGGATGAGCCTGAAGATGCCTGGCACCACCGCTGAAATGGTCGAGGAGGAGGAGGTGGCCACCTGTCTTCGGGTGGTGGACGGCTGCAATCTGGCCGCCTACCTGGTCGACCGACAGTCGATCGCCCGGGTGCCCAGCCCCTGTCTGGCCTGCACGCTGCCCCGAACGAGCACCGCCTCGCTGGTGAAGCAGACGACCCGGTTCGGCAGTCGAAGGGTCATCACCAGTCCGGCCGACCAGGCCCAGGTCGTCTTTGTCCTCGATGGCAGCTGTCACCAGGCGAAGGCGCCAGCCAACACGGCTCGGCTGCTTGCGCAGCTCAACGCCCTCTCCAAAGTGGTCGAGAAGGAGTTCAGGGCGAGGCGGGTGAGGACGAGGTTCATGGTAAGGGGCGTGTTGGTGAAGCTCTCTACTGTGAATCACCTTCTAAATCCCGTCTCTCCTTCTTCTTTAGATTGCCACTCCCGACTCCCTGGGCAAGTACCGCCTGAGTTGGCCGCACTTTGAGCGTCGCTTCAACTACTCGCACCTTCTCTCGAGGGAGCAGAACTTCTTTGGCAGAGCTCCTTCTCCTTCTCCTTCCTCAAACTCCTCTTCCTCCTCGGGAAAGTACTTCCTTCCCCGCCGGCTGACCGGTGATCCCTTTGCGCAGGCCACCTGGCCCTCGGTGGGCACCAATAGCTTCGACTTTCTCCACCTCTTTCCCTACCCGCCCGGGCGGACCAGTCGGCACTTTGTCCTCGTCGACTGTCTCGCCGTGAATGCCTCTAACAACAACCACAACAACAACAACAACAACATCAGCCGAAGCAGCTGTGTGGAGAACGAGATTGACTTTAGCACGGCGAGGACCATGTTTCTGTGAGTTCGGATTTAATCGGAAGTGCTTTCGAACCTTGATTCTTTCTCCTCCACGAACAGACACTCCAACAACTACCTGCACATCATCTCGGGCCTGGGCATCTCCCGACGACCTCTGAGCTCGCCCAAGATGCGTCGCATCATTGGCCTCGACTGGCGGCGGGCCATCTTTGACAATGAGACGACCATCAGTGGTGGCCGCAATCAGACATCATCATCGTCCTCATCTTCATCCTCATCCTCATCATCCTCATCTCTGGACTCCATCTCGAGCTGGCTTCGAGGGCACATCCTCCCGCAGCGAGACACCTGCCACGCACTGGCCCTCGAGACAAATGGCGCCGTCTTTGGCCATCGCGTGCTGAAGAAGGCCAATCGGCGGATCTTTGCGAGGCGCCTGGTGGCGGCTGTACTCGAACAGACAGGCTCATCCTCATCACAACAACAGTCATCATTATCATCCTCATCATCATCATCATCAACAACAACAACAACAAACACTTCCTCCTCCTCGCCGGCCTGCTTTCGGTGTGACTGCATGCTGGGCAAGGACCGAATGTCCGCCCGTGAGGAGTGCACCCTCTGCCGCGACCGGCCGGCCACGCTGCTCAATCCCTTCAGGCGGAAGACCTCGGCGACGCCCGAGTTGTCCTCGCTGCTGGGCAGCATTGACGCCGGCAACAATGGAACAGCGTCCTCGAGCAACACTACCTCTTCCTCTTCTTCTTCTTCCTCTTCCGACGACGATTGGTACCTGGGCGGGACGCCTCAGGTGTGGACGGCCGAGGATGAACGCCTCTTAAGAGGGGACAAGGGCGTTGATCAGTCGACGACAGCTGAAGAGGAGGGGGAGGAGGAGGAGGTCGACGAGGGGGAACTTGACGACTAGAAGAAGGGAAGGGAAGACTTCTCTAGAAGGACAACAACAACAACAACTCAACTCGATGAGCTTAATGTAAGTGAGCACCTTTTCTTCTTCTTTCTTCTGATTGCCTCTTTTCTAGTAGGCCGATTGCTTCTTTTTTTCTACTCTCAACTGAGCAACTTATATAATCTCTACCAGCTGTTATAATGCTTGTTTTGAATTTCAATACATCACTACTTCTACTACTGCTACTACTACTCCAGAATCAAAACGTGTTGAAAGAGCACACGTTTTGATTGAGTGAGTGATTGCTCAGGTCATTAGGATTCTCCTTCTCCTTTGATTACTTTTCTGCTGCTGCTGTTCTGTTCACAATTGCTAATGAACACAGCATGCCAATTATAATAATCACTGAGAGGATTGCAAGTTGTCCCACTCACTCATTCATTCACTCATTCACTGACTGATTGATCAATCAATAAGACTCTTTCACTCTTTCACTAGCTCTCACTTGGTTGTAAATCAGCCATATGCACACAGACAGACAGGCAAACTAAACAGACGATCAATTGTTGAGGTATTGATGTCTGCTGCTGTAATTTATTAGGGAATGACAGCAAATTGACAACAGAAGAGAGTGAGAGCCGATGCTGTGTCCATTGTCAATGTCATCAGATGGCAATTCCCAGGCACAAGCTGACTATACTTTATGAGTTTACGATTCAAAAGAGAGTGCCATTAAAATTGGTCACTCTCTGAAGATGTCTTTCTCTCCGATTGGAGACAGTCACGAGAGAGAAAGAGAGATGATGGCAGTGAAGAAAATTGATAAAAGAGAGAGAAGAGAGAAAACAAGCTAGAAGAATACTGAGAAGGAGAGAAAGGGAACATCAACAAGCTCTGAAAACTTGAAAATGAGAGAAAGAAAGAAAAGAAAGGGAATAGTCACGGGAGTTGAAAGAGAGGGGAGAGAAAGAAAATTGAAAGTGTAGAACGGCGATTAGAGCATCGACGAGATTTTTTAAAATGCACTCCGTGTGCTTGGCCACACGTTCTCCAAAAGTGCCTCGATTGCCTCACTCGGCTTCACTTTTCATTTCACTTCACTTCGTTCATTTGCAGCCAGTCAGTCTGCTGTGCCAGTGATCATGTAAATGATCTCCTCTCTTTTCATCTTTCATTTCACCATCGGCTGACACTGACGTTCTTGCTAGCTGCAGCTTTCAGCAGTTGCTGTTGTAACAAATTGTGGCCATTGCATAAGCTGCTGTACATATTCCAACGGCAAATTCCATCGAGCATTAGCAGCAGCTGCACCTGTGTACAGCAAGCAAACTCCCACTTCAAAGTGTCCCTCTCTGCTGTGTACCTGTTTTAAAAAACAATGTATTGTGCCTAAATCATCTAATCAGCCAAAATTAGTTGGAAAACAAGCACTTGAACCAGGCACTCTTGAAGCAAGCACTCTTCAAACCTCTTCAAAGCCAATCTAATCACCCGTCAATCGACAATGGCGACAACCGAGGACGCGCACAAGCCACTGTTCTACAACACCATCAAGTGGGTCATCCTTCTCTCCATTGTAATCAGCATTGTCTGGCTGGCCTTCAGCTATGTCTACGCGGACACCTATGCCGCCAACAAGGAGGCGAGGAAGCAGGCAGAGGCGCAGCAGAAGTTTAGGACCAAGTTTAGGGTGGAGAAGAACCGAGATCCGATGGCGGTCCTCGAGCCAAAGGTAAACAGGATAAAAACAATTGATAATCTTATCAACTGGTGAGCTGACATCCTTTTCACCAGAAACTGGCAAACCTGATTCGCTACGGCGCCATTGCCTGCATCCTCATTCAGGCGCTTTTTCTCTACGGCATCCACAAGGACTACACCTACTTTGCCACCACCTTCATCATCTGGGCCTTTCTCTGCACCGTCTTCGCCTTCAAGATGGCCCTCAGGGAGCACCTCTTTTGGGTGCAGGGCATCTGGTGTCTCAGCGTGGGCGTCCTTAGCTGCTTCTACGTTCACTTTCTCTATCAGCTCAAATAAAGTAGGCTGAGTGCTTAAATTAAAGTCAAATCTAATAGTCTTTTAGTCGTTTGGATGGCTTTTGCCGCTGGAAAACGAGTGTTTGCCGAAATGCAGCGACTTTTAATCGGAAATTAAGTGCAAAATCTGTGGTCAGTGTTTTGAACTCGTGTTTTGAGTTGGGGGAACAGAGAATGATGAAAGCTTGTGCGTGTCGGGTAAGAGAAAGCCCTTGACTTGTGTCTGTTTTCAAGTTTAAACAAGCGCACCTCTTCTCTCACAATCTGCAATTAAATTGGCAAGTGTGTGCTTAGTGCTAGTGGTGCAATGAGAAGGGCAAATGATGGCAACACAAGATTAGCTGCATTTCAGTTTTGAGAAGAAAAAAGAAGTTTCTGAGTTAGTTTTTTGTAAAAAATAACTAGTTTTTAGAGTTTTTATGATAAAGTTTAATTTGAACAAACACTCGACCTCAATTTTCTCCTTTGATAAAAGTGTCAATTAATTTTACCAATTTAGGATCTATACTTTTTAGTTTAGAAATGTAAAAATGTGATAACACCGCCTGTTTGCACCATTTTAGTAAATTTTATTTTACTAATGCTGGTGATCATTATTACTTGTTAAAGTTGGGTTGAGTGATTAGTAAAAATGTAAGTTTTGTTGTACTATCTCAAGTGTTTCTAAGTAAATAACAATCCTCTTGAAAAAGAAACATGTGGTATTGTAAATTAATGGCAGCTTTGTGTCAACTTTTATTTGTAGTTATCTAAAGTATTTTTTTTTATAAAAAGGCGTTTTTAAATTTAATAGAAATTGTATTTGAACAAGTTTTAAAATTTTAGCAAAAAATGAAGTTACTAAATTTAAGTAAGATGACTTTTTTAAATAAATAAATATATTAAATTAATTTTTTGTTATAAAAAAATTATAGTTTTTTTACTGTTTGCTGTCGTGACTCTGTCTTCAGCACAATTTAAATGTCCTCCTAAAGAAATTTTGCAAAAAACAGGCTCGGGTGGATGCGAATGCTCGGATACAACATTTATAATGACTTGCACTAACATTGATCAAAATTGGCTTAAATTATTTGAACCTCATGATATATACAGCGTGAATACTCTAAAGATTACAAATTCACCTAAATTTCCATACTTTTCGGATAAATTTTTAAAACAAGCTTCTGCTGGTCCACCTGCTGTTAAGCCAACTGGTATTACGGCAATCACAGTTATTTTTACTTTAGAAAATGAAGCTCCAAAAATAGAACCGCATGCTATGAGAACTTTATTGGCGATTGCTTCTGAAACAATTAAAGTAAAATCAACAACAGGTCAAATCCTTATCAATAATTTAATGCTGCAATCTACACTTAAAACAATTGCATTAGAAAATGTTAAAATTACTGAATTGGATGGAAACATTTTAGAAAATTTAAACATTTTAGAAACACTTCAATTAAAAAAAGTTTCTATTGATTTAAAAGATAAATTAGTTATTAAAAACTCGGCTCGCGTTGAAATTACTGAATGTGAATTACTTCCTACAATACAGTACGTCCCACCTTCAAGTTGTCCTGAAAAAGAAATAATTCTTAATTTGCAAAAAAACAGCGGATTTACAGATTTAGATATGAGTAGTATGTTTGATAGTTCACAAAAATGCAAATACTACATTGATTTGTCGGAAAGTCAGTTAAAACCAGATTTTCTTACAATTAAAAAAGACGTGTTTAATAAAATAATAAAAGCTGGCCAAATTTTTCTTATTATGCGAGAAACTAAAGGCAAGTTGAATTGTGATGGTTGTTTTCGCAAATGGTACGATAAAATGCCACAGTATGTGCACAGTGTTCATTGTTATGGATTAGACAAAAATAAACCTCAATTTATTGATCAATTTAAGGATACAGAATTGGCTAAATGTAACTCATAGTAACATTTGTGCGTTTGAAACACGCTTAAAAATAAACACCTAATTCAAATAAAAATGTTATTTTAAAATTTTAAATTGTTTTTTATTACAACATAAAATGTTTTTAATAATAAAAAAATAAAATTTCACTGTCTCAATTTTTTTTATCACAACACTTGTTTGTTTTGTGCAATCGCATTTGCCATTGTTTCTATTGACACTCAACAAAAGAAGAGAGGGGTGTTTTTGAGGTAAACAGTTTTCCTTTTTGTTCTACACTATTTAGGCAGATGCATTCTCATTGCACTAGTCTCATTTGTGTCCTACTCTTTATTTTCAAGTCTCATTTGCTTTAATTTAACTAAACTGCAGCTATGAGGTTTTTACTTGCTAGTAAGTAAAATCTGTAATTTGTTTTCAATAATTAAAGTGGGTTACTTTTTGGCAGGTTTTTTGCTTTTGACAGTAGCAGTTGTGTCTAGTTTGGCTGAAAACAATACTGCTCAAACTAAAACACCAGCCCCGACTACTGCAGTGACAACTTTAAAACCGGTAGACTCCTGTCCCTCTGTCACTGAGTTGAACAACGTAGGCTGTTTGTGTTATCCGGAGACTCATTACCTAATTTGCGATGGATCATCTAACACACTTACTTTTACTCAAGAGTATTCTTTAAAAACACTTGTCATTCGCAACTCTCCCAATCTTCCCTTCTGGAGTGAACATATCAGCGAAAAGAACCACTTTATCGTCGAGTCGCTTATTGTCCTTCAGAGCAATGAAAACGTCAAAATGAACGAAAACTTCAATGACCTTTTACGACTGCCAACAAAAGCTATCAAGATAGTCACCGATGGTAGGATCAAAACGCTCGACCTGATGTACATGAGGAGCGATCTTACCTCCGTTTCGGTGACTGGTGTCCAAAAGCTGGCACACGGTGCCTTTACCAACTTCAACTTTGGCGATGAAAACACTCTGGTGAACCTGCGACTTCGCTCAGTTGGCTTTGTGCCAGTTATTGAAAATCTCGTTCTGAATAAACTGCCTTTAAAAGTGTTAGAAATTACCGGCAGTGACCTAAAAGGTATTGTAAGTGTGGTGCCCAGCAAGTGTCTACCAGAAGATGAGCCCGTTGTGATTGACTTGCGAAACAATCCCGCTTTGACCGGACTCTCTTTTGCTGATCTTTTTCAAAACAAGTCCACCTGCCATTACCACATTGACCTTTCGGATAATCCCAACTTAAATCCTAGAATTTTGGTCGACAACTTTCCAATACTGCAAGAACACGGCGCCAACATGTTCATTCGCATTGCAGGAGTTGATTTAGTGTGCGACTGTCCCCTGATCAATTTGTACAAGGAAAAGCTGCGAAACAACATTCACAGCGTTCAGTGCAAAGGCGAAAAGAAAAAATACCTTGACGTGGTTGCCAGTGACTCAGATAAAGATAAAGAATGTAATCCACCTACAACTAAAAAACCTAACTCCAGTTAAATGTTTAACATTTGATAAATTAAATAAAAACCATTTTCAATTTTGAAAAAAGCTCGTAACGCCCTCTTTGAAAGGCGCAGTATTTTTTTGGCGCCGCTGCAGCGGTCGCATTATTTTGTTGCCGTGCATTGTTTCCCTCAGCTGCTGCATACAACTTTAGTCCGGCGGATTCTGGCGCCCTTTCCCTTTCTCTTTCTCTTTGGAATCCACTGGCGCCCATCTCCTTCCCACTGAAGCGTCCGCCACCGCCACCGCCGCCGTCGTCTGAGCATTGTCCGCGAATGCGCAATCACCCGGCTTCCCTCTGGCTCACCTCTATCACCTCGCTCTCTCGCTGTCTGCTGGAACGGCGAGAGCAACGAACGGTTTGCGTCGGTTCTATTTCTCTCTCTCTCTCTCCTGGATTCCCTTTCTCTCTCCATATTGCTAACTTTCTCTCTTTTCTTTCAGGCTCTCTATGGCGCCCGATTCTGTATTGGCCAGCAGTGCGGCGGTGCTACTGCTTTCTCTGCTGTTGTCTGCGGCCAGTGCGCAAGTGCCCAAGTCGCCGTCATCGTTCTGGTCGTCGTACGGCCTGGTTCTGCTACTCTCCTCATTCTCTGCTCTCAACCAAAGAAGAAGAAAAGAACAAGAAGAGAATGGGGCGCTTTGCTGGTCTGTACGAGCCGCAGTGAGAGAGAAATAGAAACAGCGGCGGCGGCGGCTATGATTGTCGCCAGTGACCGAATTTCGGCCGAGCTCTCATTCACTCGGTCGTGTGTTCCAGCCAGCCAGCCTTTGCTGCTCTTTCGGCGGTGTAGCAAAGGCCAACGGCAGACGGTCGCCGTCTCTGCCGTCGTCGTCGACAGTGGAAGGCAAGTTCGGGCCAAATGATTGCCATTACCAGCACCAGCAAGAACAGCAGCACTCGGACACACTTTGCGGCCAGAGATTGAGGAGAGCTGCGGGAGCAGCAGCAGCAGACGTCCTCTTCTCTCTCTTTAATCGGATCTGCTGCCCACTCTGATCATCAAACCTAATCAGCACCACCATCACCACCACCACCACGACCGCACACTCAATCCAATTCACCACTAAGTTCAGCAGCACCTCGGCCGAAATATGTCCTGCAAATCAAATTGAAGCCACCACCACCAATTTGTGTTTTGTTTTCGTAGATTGCTTTCAGCACTTCATCGTTTGACCAGCAGCACCAGCAAAACCATCACAGAGGAGCACACAACACAGCACAGCAACTCTGCTGATCGTCTCCTCGCCCTAGCCAGGCACAATAATGCTCTGTTGTGGCTGTAAAAAGGTACGTGTTTCTATTTTTCTCTTGCCTTTGCCTATCTTGCTGGATCTTCAATCCCAGCTCCAGGACTTTGCCCCAGATTTTTCTTTTCTGCTGCAGCAGTTCCATTGCCCACTGATGCGTGCCTCTAATCGGCTTATCTGCCCATTCAATTCTATCCGATCGTATCTCTCCATTTCCCGAACATACACAAAACTAATTCCTCTCTTCTCTACCTTTTCACATTTCCCAGCAGCCTCAACATGTCGGCGCCCGAACGAAGCTCCTCGACCCGTCGGTCAGCAATAACTTTCTCTACCAGCAGCACCAGCTCAATCAGGCGAATCAGGCCGCCGCGCTGGCCGCCGCCGCCGGGCAGATGCAGGGCACGGCCATGATGACGCCGCAGATGATGATGGCGGCGGCCCAAATGGCGCCCAACGCTCAGACGATCATCGCCACGCAGGCGCCGACACCGGGCGTGCTGGGCCACCTGCCCGGAAACCAGCGCTTCGTCGGCGGTGTGGTCAACTACATGGTCGCCGGGCAGCAGCCTGGTCAACCTCAACAACAACAACAGCAAGGCCTTCAACAACCGTACGGCATGCAAACAGTGCCAGGGCCCGGCGGGCGGGCGCAGTACGCCGCCATGGCCGCCTCCAACACGGCCATCTTTACAAAACAGCCCGGCGGAGGCGGCGGCATGTACAGCTCGATGATCTTCAATCAGCATCATCAGCAGCAGCAGCAACAACAACAACTTCAACATCAACAAATGCAAAATCAAGGGGGAGTGGACGGCCGTCCTCAGTCGCGGGTGGTGCACGACCTGGTGGCGCTGGGGCCGGACAGCTTCCGGCGGGTGTCGGGCATTGCGCCGGACGTCTTTCGGCAGATTGAAGCGGTCGAGGCGGAGTTTGACCCGAGCACGCTGGCGGCGCAGTACGCGGAGATGGAACGGCGCGGAGAGATGATCATTCGCATACTCAATCCGGCGTCCCTGAATCCAGGTAAGCCTTTCTTTAACTTTGTTAACTTTCTAACTTTTTCCCTCTCTCATTTTCAGCCTGGCTGGAGGACACCTGCCGGCGGTACAGCGACGGCCTTCGCCTGCCCAGCTGGGTGCAGTTTGTGGAGGTGATCAAGCGGCCGGGGCAGACGCTGGGGTTGTACATTCGCGATGGAAACGACCCGCTCTACCCGGAGGGCGTCTACATCAATCGAATCGCCCTGGAGTCGCCGGTGTACCAGTCGGGCTGTCTGCGGGTCGGGGACGAGATACTGGCCATCAACATGGTGGACGTGCAGCGGATGAGCCTCGATGATGTGGTGATCATCATGAGCATTCCACGGCGACTGATTCTGACGATTCGCTCAAGGCCGCTCAACTCTACGGTGGACCACATGCTGCCGGGGGCGAATCGAGTGTATGGAGCATCGGGAGCTGCTCAAGGCTCGGAAGGATACTACGACACCGTCGCCTCGGACATTTACTCGCGGGTGGACGATGCTCTGGGAGGAAGGGGGGGCGGAAGATCGTCGAAGCCGGTGGTGGTGCTGAAGCAGTCGCTGGAGGATGAGGAGGTGGCAGCGGCCGCGGAGGAGGCCGAAGCGGAGGCAGAGGCGGCGGCTGCTGCGGTGGCTGCCGCCCTTGATGCGGCCACAGTGGCCGCCGAAGTTGGCCTGCTCGATGCGGCGGAGATTGCGGCGGCCAGCGCGGAGCAGCTGCAGGCGTCGGCGATCAGGGCGAGATCGAGCTCGCTTCAGCGGCTCGACCTTTTGGGCGGACACCTTCCTGAGCGGCCCAGCTCGAGGATGGCGCTGGCCCAGCGACATCGAAGCCATCAGCAGCAACAGCAGCAGCAGCGGATGTTCAACACCACCTCGGACAGTCTGTCTGAAATGGCGGCGGATGCCTATGGGTACGCTTCGAGAAGAGGAATCGGCGGACGGCCTGGATCAGCTCTTGGCGGCTACTCCTCCTCGATGGATCGTCCCAGCTCACGGCTCAGTCTGGCGGGGCGGAATGCGGCGATGATGCAACGCGCCAAAGGAGGAGGACCTGGTTCGCAACTTTATGCGGGAAGACTCGTTCCCGGCGGCGGTGGAAGTCGTGCTCGATCCGCCACGGGACGACTGCTGCGCACCTCTAGTGACCTCTATCTCGGTAAGTTTTGGAGCTCTAAAATATCTTCGATCCAAAACCTAACCATTTTTTTCCTTCAGCCCAAGGCCCCGAGGAGATGATGGACCGAGCGTTGATTCAGTCGGCCATTGCCGGCTCTGCCGCCCGCCGCCACTCGCTCACCACCTCCTCCTCGCCCTCCTCTGGCGATGCGCAGATGGACTACTTTCTGCAGCGGTACAATGCCGTGCGGGCGAACATTCGCAGCCAGAGAAGTGGACAGCAGGGGACTCATTTTCATTCGCTGGACCGCAGCTCTGGTGGCTACAAGTCGGCCATGAGGAACTCCTTTAGCAATCAAACACTGACGGGAGTTGGCGGTGGAGGCAGCAGTGCATTCGCTCAACGACGGCTCCAGTCGATTCTCGCATCAAGAGGTGGTGGTAGTGGTCGATCTTCAGCTCTGGGCGTTGGTGCTGGGCCCTACGACCTCGCCTACTCGGACACGGAGGCTTACGAGACGCCCTCCTCGCTGGGCAGCGGCAGCTTTGGCCGACGGGCGGTGACGCCCTCCTCGCAGATGATGGGCCTCGACCCGAGGGTGGACGGAAGGTCGTCTTCGTATGCGTCGAGGAGCAGCTCACTGCCTAGAGGGTCGGCCGGTCCTGGTGGTCATCACTCGAGGATGGGCGGCTCCAGTCGAACTGACGCCCTCAACGAGCGACTCGCCCAGCTGGAGCAGTTCTACGCGATGACGGAGGCGGCCAAGCGGCAGACCTTGACTGGAGCTCAGGGTCAAGGACCTCGGTCTTCGAGCAGCAGGCCGCAGTCGGCGCTGGGGGTCGGGGCCCAGCAGTACCCACAGGAAAGGGACCAGCTGGATCATCTGGGGCTGGAGCGACTCGATGCGGGGAGGGAGCAGATGATGAGAGGCAAGTTTACCTTTTTGCTATTACTTTAATCTCACATATCTTCCTCCTTAGCCTCCGGACTTCAGCGCAACCAGAGCTCTTCCTCAGGAGCATCAGGACGGCCTAATCTGCTGCCGGCGTTGCCTTCTGCTGCAGCAGCCGCTCGAAAGTCGAGTGCAAGAGGAGGCAGCAGCAGTTACCATTCCTCTGAAGCTCAGAAGCAGTCTGCCTATGAGGCAGCCTATGGCTCTGCAGCTTCCTCTTCAGCTCGCGGAGGAGGACTGCCCTACCACGGTGGCCTCGGCTTTGGCGATGACCCCCAGCGGACGAAGGAAATCAACGCAGAGCTCAATGCCGTCTTTGTGAGTTTTCTGTGAAAACCTTTTTACTAAACATTTTACTTACATTTTCTTTCAGATGAGCAAACAGATGGGCGGCGAGACTGCTCACTCTCGAACTTCAGCAGCAGCAGCCGACCACGCGGACCGTCTTCGAAGTGCCGCCTCCAAAGACCTCGTTCCCTCATCTGGTCAGCCACAACAGCTGCCTCGACCGCTGATGATCGACCCGAGCGGCTTTCAGCAGTACGGGCCGGAGCTGAGGACGGCGCATGGCCGCTCGGAGAGCACCGGGGAGCAGGCCGGGTACAGCGGCCTTCTGGTCATTCACCTGCTCGGTGTCAGGGGCCTGGCCGTGGACGGGACTGCTCCGTCAGGAGCCGCTGGAGCCCCTCCCAGCTCATCAACCGGAAACGCCCTCGAGCGGAACCTGTACTGCGTGGTGGAATGCGACCGCGTCTACAAGGCGCGCACCGTGGCCGTGCAGGCGCAGGAGAGCAACCCTGCCAACTACGACTGGGACGAGGTCTTCGACATTGACCTCTTCGACACGAAGGAGGTGACCTTCCTCTTCTACACCTGGAACGCCTCCGCCCGCCACCGGCTCTGCTCCAAGGGCGTCGTCCATCTGCCGTGGATCAGCACGCTGAGGACGCAGCACGTGCACGCATTTGAGATGCGCCTCTATGAGACGCCAGGGGCGATGCTCTACATTAAGCTGGAGTTTCACGACCTGAGGAGGACTTTTACGAGGCTGAGGCGGGATCCGAAGATGGCCATCACCTCAGCGGGAGGGAAAGGAATCAGCTCAAGTTCAAGTGGCAAACAGGAAACGCCACTCTTCGGCGTCGACCTGGAGACGGTGATCGGGCGGGAGGCGAGCGGCTTCAGCGTCCCTCTGCTCGTCAAGCGCTGCACCGAGGAGATTGAGGCCCGGGGACTGCACCTGGTCGGAATCTACCGCCTCTGTGGGTCGGCCATTCGGAAGCGAGACCTGCGGGAGAAGTTTGAGCGGAACAGCTGGCTGGCGGACGTGGGCGCCGATACCGTCCCGGACATTAACGTCATCACAAGTAAGTGCACTTCATTTCTTTGCTTTTTAGCCAGGGAGTTTAGAAGCGATCGTAGGGACTAGGGACTAGAGTAGAGTAGTGCCAACTCCTAACTGGCGCCCAAGCAGGGCGTCAGTTCTGCGCAGTCGCAGCACCCGAATCGGGCGCCTCTCCACTAGCCAATCAGCGAGCCCGAAAAGTGGGGCGCCGGAAGGGGAGTATAAAAGTATGCTCCACTTCCGGACTTCCCTTCAGTTGTGGTCCGACTGCGGAGCAGTGCGGACGGCCCCCCCCCCTCCTCCCATCTCCCTTCGCCTTTCCCACCCTGCCCCGCTCATCCTCTGAAGACATCCATTCACACTTCACCAAGTTTCTCTTCGAAGCTTCGAGGCTTATCAGCAGCAGCAGCAGCCGCAGCAGCACCAGTTTCAACTTGATCAGATTGCAAGCTCACCGCTCACAGCAGCAGCAGCAGCTGCTGCACAAGTGACTCATCGCCAACTCATCGCTGACCAGCGACGGCGTCGGTTGCTCGCTGTCTCATCGGGCGCCATCACCACCACCTTCACCAGTTGTCCTCTTCACGTCTCTTCTCACACCTTCACCCTTCCTCATCTCTCTCTCCTCCTCCTCCTCCTCTCCTTCATTGACCCTCTCTCCTCGCTCTATCACTCTGTCCACTCATCGGCGCTTATCAGCGCGAGGAGAGAGAGCGTGCGCCTGAGCGCCGCCGCTCTCGGGGCGCCTACTTAACCAGCGCCCGGCGCCTTCAGATCGCTCTCTTTTCACTCATCCGTTCATTTCTCAAGTTTTTTGGCTGGCTGGCTGGCTCACTCACCAAAAAAACGACGAACAACGTTGTCGCCCTTTTGGCACTTTTACCACATTTTTCCCCGAGTTTCTCCTCTTCGTTGGACGAGTTTCTACTTTTCACCCACTCACTCACTTTCGACTTTGCCACCGAGACTTTTCTGTTCTACTTCTCCTCCTCTTCGAGAGTCTTCCCCATCTCAAGTCTTCATCTGCCGAAGAAGATGGCTGAAAATCGCGCCCGCAACTGGACTCAGCAGCCGCAGCAATCTCAGACTCAACAGCAGCAACAGTCGGTGCGCCCCGAAGAAGACGTCTTCCTCCTTGGCGTCGATCAGATTCTCGCGAAGCTCAACTCGCGTATCTTCGAGGAGAAGGCAGCCAACTTCAGCAGCGGCGGCCACAACAGCAACTCTTTCAGCAGTCCCAGCAGCAATCCCAACAGCAGTATTAACAACAACATTAGCAACGGCAGCCCGACAATCTCTAGCACCAGCACATCAGGCAAATCGCCCTCTCGCGCCGTCCCCGCCCCAGCCGTTGTCACGCGTGATCCAACTCCGTATCCATCTCCGCCGGATTCGCCGCTGCCGTCGTCGTATTTTTCGCCGCCCAAGTCCTCAAAGAAGACTTCTTCTCTCTCATCTTTAGCGGCCAGGTAAGAGAGCAAGAGGTTCTATTTTCTACTTTGACTAACTTTGCGTAACTTCTAAATTCTACTTTGCAGCTTTGTGCCCAACTTTGAAAGCCCCACCACCACCAATGCTCAGCTTCACGTTGCTCTGGCCAACGTGGCCGCTGCCGCGGCCGCTTTTCAACACCAGCAGCAGCAGTTTCAACAGCACCAGCAGCAGCAGAGTCTGCAACAGCAACAGCAGCAGCAGAAGCAGCAGCAGAGCAACATCTGCAGCAGCAGCAGCAGTCACCACCAGTCATCGTCATCCTCGGGCGCCAGCAACGGACCAATCCAGCAGTCCTTCGGGCACATCACCGGACTGCAGCACTTCAATCGCATGGTGGCGCCGTCGGCCTTGGCCGCCGTGGCCGCCGCCTCGAGCTTTCTCCCACTGCCGCCGCTGCCCCCGCCACCGCCGCCCGGGCTGGCCAGTCTCTGGGCGACGTTTGCCTCGCCCAGGGCGAATCAGTCGTCTCAGTCTTCCTATATCTCGTCCTCGATGAGCCATGCCAAGGTGGCGGCTGACGCAGCCGTGGCTGCCACTATCAATAGTGAACACAACCTGTTTGAAGCACAGTGCCTGCAGGAAGTGGCCACAAACAGTGGTGGAAGTGCTGCGGAGAACTCCTTATCTTCTCCAGGCGTTTCCTCCACCACCAGCCCAAGCAGCAGCACCACCGGCAGTCCGAACAACAGCAGCAGCAGTCTGCTGAGCATTGCCGAACAGCAGCAGCAGCAGCAGTCGTCGACTTCTCAGTCTGTGGGAGTGACTGCCGGGGACAGTTCATCATCATCTCCCTCCTCCTCCTCAACAGTGACCAACAAGAACTGCAGTCCATCAGCCCACTTTTCGCCCAATGCCGCCGATCAGTCCTTTAACCCCTTTGGGCCCGCCATCTTTGACTTTAGTCGCCTGGGCATGACTGGCGGACTGAACGCTCTCCTCTCTTCGGGATCGCCCTCTTCGGAAGCTCTGCCCGGAGGCGGCGGCAGCGGACCTCGTTCTCGCTCTCACTCGGTGCTCGTTCACCCCCACCACCCGCTGTCCTTTGCGGCGGTGGCCAACGGCGGTCACCACTCGATGGCCATCTCTTCGCCCATCATCTCATCTTCTTCCGGCCCGGGCTCCGGCTCCGGCAGCCCATCCAACGCCGTAGTGGCCTTCACCAAGGAGGAGAAGGACCTGGAGCTGAAGGCGAAGAGTCACCGCGAGGCGGCCAGCAGACTGAACGAATGTGACAAGATCTACTCGATTACGCGCTTTGACAACAAGCCCCCAAGGGATGCGCAGTACTCCACCAAGGTCTTTATCGGCGGCGTGCCCTGGGACATGAACAACGACGACATGATGGAGGTCTTTGAGCCCTTTGGCGCCACCTCCATCCAGCGACCGGGCAAGGACGTCCGCCTGAGTCGCAGCAGCCAGGGCCTGGACAAGGCCGGCTACCTCTACCTCATCTTTGAGTCTGAGCCGCACGTGCACAGTCTGCTGAAGTACTGCAAACTGGAGATGACCGACGGCGGACACCGATACTTCTACATGCTCTACTCGAAGCGGTCGAAGAAGGAGAAACGGGTGCAGGTCATTCCATGGAACACCGCCGACAGCGTCTGCATGGTCAATCCGGCGGCGAAGGAGGACCAGGCGAGGACTGTCTTTCTGGGGGCACTGCACGGAATGATGAACAGCAAGGCCGTCGTCGACGCTCTGACGCGCATCTTTGGCCCGGTGGAGTTTGTGTCGCTGGACACGGACAAGTACAAGTACCCGATGGGCAGCGGGCGGGCCATGTTCACCCGCCACTCCGACTACCTGAAGGCGGTCAATGCGGGCTTTGTTCGGGTCAAGTCGGACCGATTCGAGAAGACGGTAAGCGAGAGTAGTAAGTCTTTGGTTTGTTTACTCACTAAAACAGTTTGTTATTTTTGCAGATTCAGATTGACCAGTTCCTCGATGACAAGGACTGCTGTCGGTGCGGCGCCGGCAAGGCTCCGGTCTTCTGCAAGGCCTGTCAGAAGTACTACTGCAAGGTTTGCTGGACCTGTCTGCACGCCGATGAGAGCGCCAAGAATCACCCCATTCTCATGAAGTCACGATTCAACTCCAAAATTTGAGAGAGAGAGGAAGAGAGGAAGAGATGTTCAAGAAGGTTCAAGAGACTCTCCTAATCATCAGTACTCCAATTTATTTAGTTACCACACCAAGAGGATGGCCTTATTATTATTTCTTCTACCTTCATTTCTTTCTTATTCAGTCTTTTTTGCTCCCCCTTCCTTCTTTGTTTCATGAGCCATCAACAACTTTTCCGAACACACAGCTTTTTCCCACCGTTTACTCCCACTGTTTCTCTACGTTTCTCCCGTTTAACTTAACTTTTACCTCCTTTTCCTTATGTTCTCTCTCTTTTGTTTACTCCATTACCCCGTTATTACTTCTTACTCTTATGATCTCCTCTTACTCTCCCTTTAAGTTACACACTTTTTACTACACCTTTTCTCTATCTTTCCCACATTAACCTTTAATCAAGTTTACAATCTCTACAGTTCCCTTATAGTGATCATCATCATTACTTGATGATGTATCCCAAGTCACAAACTCACACACCCTCTTTCTCTATTTCTACTTTCTGTTAATAAACTGTAGTTAATCTTTTGTTATCCCGGGATGAGGAGTAGTGTTTTGACTTGGAACCTTTGTCAACTTGTTTTTCCTTTTACTAACAATATTCTTCTCTACATTTCAGGTCTGCTGAAGGACTACCTTCGTGAACTGCCGGAGCCCCTCTTCAACAAGGCCCTCTTCGACATGATGGACGACGGGCTGAGTGTCTGTCTGCCGGACGACCCCACCGGAAATGCCAAGCTCATGTTCAGCATTCTCGAGTGCCTGGATAAGGCCAGTCGGGTAAGAAGTTTACTTCAAACTTTTTAAGTTTTTTCATACTCAAACTTCCCATTCTTCAGAACACCGTCCTCTTCCTGATGGACCACATCAAGCTGATTCACCTGAACGCCGACCGGAACAAGATGACCTCACAAGCGTTGGCCATCTGCTTTGGGCCGCTCTTTAGCTGCCACGCCGACTCTGAGTCGGTGCACAAAGCGATTCAGGTCTTCAAGTTTCTGCTGGACATTTGGCCGCAGAGGAGGGGTAAGACTTTTCGGACTTTTAATACATTTTTGCTTGATCTAATCTTTCCTCTTGATCATCAGGATCCTTCAACTTTATGCGCAAGCTGGACGACCCGGGCAGCAAGACCACCACCACCACCAGCACTTCACTAGCTGACCAACATCTTCCTCACCACCGTCGACTGATGATGTCTTCGGGAATGGGAACGGGCGTTGATCTGCCCACTCCTCCTGCGGTGACCATGGTCAAGGCGAGCGGTCCGGTGGCGCCGTCCCTCTATACCGCCTCACTGGCCTCAGCTGCAGCCGCTCCGGCCACTTCGGCCACCTCGACCTCCTCCTCACTGAGCAGCAGCAGCTACCTCCATCACCAGCACCACCAATCACCCTCATCCTCCATCTCACGAGGAGCCACGATGGGCAGTGGAGGAAGTGGAGGAGTTAGTACCTCGGGAGTAGGCGGAACCAGCGATCTGAGCCACTACTCCTCCGCCTCTGCCTCCTCCTCCTCGCTGGGCTCCGGAGTGACCACGATCAGCCTGGCGGGAGGAAAGGCCGGGCCGATCACCATCTCGGAACGGAATCCATTCAGAGGGCTGGTGGGCTCGATGAACGCGGCAGCTGCGGCTGCCGATGCCGAGTACTACAGCGCCACAAAGTCCTCCGGTTATACGCCCTCTTCCTCATCACTCTTTGGGAACATTGACTCACCTTCAGGATCGCAGCGAGGAGGTTATGGAGGAAAGACCAACGCTGGAGCAGTGACCAGCTCGACCAGTTGGATCAGCAGCAGCAGCGGTTCCTCATCGGGCGCCGCCGCCGGGCGTCAGCTGCCGTCGACGCAGAGCGCCACGAGAACGATCAGCACGTACAGCGCCTCGGCGAATACGGTCGTCTCGCAGGTGAAGGTCCCGGCTGGCAGCACCGGACCGACGCCCAGGACTACTTCGGACTACAGCAGTCGCTATGGGTCATCATCGACTACGGGCACTGACTATAGCCTGGGATCATCTTCAATCCCAACTACCACCTCCTCAATGTCTTCCAGTTATCACTCCACCGGTGCTACCTACGGCTCCTCCGACCCTCTGTCTTCCACCTCTCGACTGAATCACTCTGCTTATGATTCCACCACAACCACCACTTCCAGTTCCTCCTATTCTTCCTCTTCTCGACCGTACTACTCTTCGTACCTGAACAGTACCACCAGCACTACCACTAGCTCATCAGGCATCGGAACCTCCTCTTATTCCACCTCCTCCTCATCGGGACTTCCTCTCGCCGAGCGCTCAGTGTCTCCCTCTCGTCGGACCACTTTGAGCTCCTCCTATCTGACCTCCTCTTCTTCGACGGCCTACTCAAGCACTGGTAGTGGTCTTGATCCCATCTACAGTACGGTGAACAAGAGCAGCATCTCATCGGGAGGAGGAGGGCGAACGACTGACCTCTTTCCCAGTGGTTCCACTGCCGTCTACAGTCGAAGTTCGACGGGAGGTTTGCTCGATGATGACGACGATCTGCCGCTCAGCTATCGAAGCAGCTCCAGCACTTATGGTGGGGGTGGAGTTGGTGGTAGTTCGGGTGTCACCACCACAACTACCACTTCCTCCTACTCGAGCTATTCGACTACCACCGATACCACTTCAGGCATTGGCAGTGGCTCTCGTCAGTACGGCAGTTCGGGAGTTGGGGTCGGTACTGGCCGAAGCTCCTACCTCTCCGACTACAGCAGCACCTCATCACCACCGACGGGAGGTCTTGGAGAAGGTTCCACCGGGGGTGATTCCTCCTCCTCGTACGGTAAGCCACTGATCGGCTCTGCCACTCAGCTCGTCTATCCCTCCAAGTTTTCGGGCACTTCTTCGGCGATCAACTCCAATGGGGCGACAGCAGCAGGCTCCGGCTCTTCGCCCTCCTCCTCCGCCTACCGCTCCAGCTATGGCAATATCTAGAATCCATTTAACTTCATTTCCCTTTTGTGTGTGCTAAGCAGAAGCTATACATTTTGCTGTACATAGAATCCTTCTCTTCACTTCACTTCTTGCCTCGCTCTCTTTTGGAGTTTCAACTTTATTGGCCCCATCTCTTCCACGACCATCTTCATATCATCAACTCTTCCTTCCTTCCTTCCTTCCTTCCTTTTCCTCTTCATTCATCAGCGCCTGACCAAGTTACACCAAACAAAATATATCTTACAATCCGGAGATCTAGGTCCCAGGGACTAAGACGAGGATTAGGCCTATTTCGGACAGCATTTTCTCTCATTCTCAATCTTGTTAGGATTGTCCCACACCACTTCTCATCTCATTTTCTTGTCGTCCTCCTCGTTTTGTACCGTTCTCCTTTTCCTCTTCCTTTTTTCTAGTCCTCTCTTTTGTTTTGATACTTCTTCTGATTCTTTTTGTACTCGTCGACCGTTCTCTTTCTTTTCCGTTTCTCATTTTCTCGCTCTCTTATACTTTGCCTTACTCTCTTTCTCCAGCCCCGTTACCTATCTTGTTGTCTATCTCTTTGACTCTTTGACTCTATTCTACACTGTTTCCCACCGTCGTTACACACACTCTCTGATGCAACAACTACTTCTTTTTCTGTTCCCACCGAAGCTGGTTGTGACCACTTTGGCCAACTCATGCATTCCACAAACATACACACTTCCGACACTTCCCACCCGACAAAACCATTCCAATTGATCTCAGTAGAAGTGGCCACTTGAGGATGACAGATGACTCTCCCTTTGGTCCTAGCGTAGTAGCTGGTCGTAGTTGACTCTAGTCCTCTTCTAGTCGCTGTAGAAAGTGAATATCTTAAAAGCAGCAAACTCGCAGATTCACTCTTTAAGAAAGTCACTCAAACACAAACAAAAGCATTCAGGCTTGTCAGATTGACCAGAAAACCAGATTTTTCGTGAGCCGCTCGCAGAGTACGTGACGCGGATTTAGCGCCACCAGTTGCGGTTGGTGACTTTTGGAACTACAGCTTCGCCGCCGGGGCCACTAGATGGCGACAGAGTCGGCGGAGCGTCCTCTGCGAACGGCCCACGAGAGCGCTCATTTTCTGGCTAGTCTGAGCAGCCTGCCGCTGAACGATTGTTTGTGTGCGGTGGTTGCTCGACTTTTACTTTGTTATTCCGCTGCTGCTACAGGCTCTTTTTCTTGCAAGTGTTACAAACAAAGATTAAAGATGATTACCAATACAAATAAAGACCCAAAACTCAAGTGAATCCAGTGGAAAGAGGATAAAAAGAATCCAACGACAAAAACAATCGATAGCATCGTTGGCATCGCTGGCGATCAGCGGCCGCGGCGGCGCCCTCACTCTCTCTCTTTGTGCCGCTGTCAGAGCAGCGCACTGCAGCTGCTCAGAGTGCACTCGCCGAGCCGCTCGCTTTTGTTTGGCTCTTTCTCTCTTCTCTCCGGCAAGTAGAACTGGCAAGCAAGAGAGAGAGAGATCGCTGAAGCTGATCACCACCAGCACACCACCATCACCACCTGAACTCGTGAACTCCCGCCACTATCACCACTATCACCTCGAAGTGTCAGCGCCCATGGACGACGCAGCTGGCCCCGCGGGGGCCGTCCCGGGTGGGGTGAATCAAAAGCAACAGCAGCATCCACCGCCACCACCACAGTCACCGCATGGACAGCAGCAGCAGCAGCAACCGCCGCCGACCGGGCCTCCGCCGCCGCAATCGATGCCGCCGGTCAGCTCGGCCCAGCAACAACAACAACAACAGCAAGGTCCGCCGATGGGCGTTCCCGGACAACAACCGCTTCCCCCTCCTCATCAACAACAGCAACAACAGCAGCAAATGCACCATCAGCATCCTGGAGGACCACCAGGACCACCACCACCGGTAATGGGCTACGGGCCGCCGCCGCCGCACATGGGCCCTCCTCAAGGTCCTCCACCGCCTCCTCACGTCGGCTACGGGCCACCACCACCAGGACAGTGGATGGGAGGACCACCACCTCAACATCCCGGTCCACCGCCCGGTGCCACTTCACCCGAATCTCAAAGCGTTGGTGGGCCGCCGATGCCTCCTCAACAATGGCCTGGCGGTCCACCTCCTTCCCAGGTCCCGGGACAGCCTCCCCACGGACCTCCTCCTCCTGGACACATGAGGGGCATGCCACCGCCGATGCCAGGCGGCAAGCCGATGCCTGGCGGGCAGCAGCAGCAGCAAGTGCAGGGTGGACCACCACCACCACCGCCTGGATCATCGCCATCACCTCAACATCCGGGCGGCGGATACACCAGCACTCCGCCGCCGCCGATGGGCTACGGACCAGGTCCTTATGGACCGCCTCCGCACGGAATGCCGCCCCAGCAGGGCCCTCCACCTCCTCCACCGGGAATGAACGGAGGAGATTATCCCGGCGGTGGCCCTCCTCATCAAGGCCCACCACCCGGTCACTACAGCTTCGCCGGTGGCATTCCCAACCCTGAGTTCAAGATGAACCCCAACCAGGCGAATCAGCTGCGGGCGCAGATCATGGCCTACCGCTACATTACCCGCAACCAGCCGCTGCCGGAGGGGCTGGCCATGGCCTACCAGGGCAAGCGGCCGCTCCAGTACCCCACGCCCATGGGCCCGCAGCAGCAGCAGCAACAGGGGCCACCGCCTCCTCATATGGGCCCGCCAATGGCGCCCCAGCCCGGAGGACCGCAAGGTATGTTGCTTTGTTTTGTTTTGGTCTTGAAACTCTTACTAATTTTTTTCTTTAACTCCTAGGCCCTCCTCACGGCTGGCGTCCTCAGCCGGCCACGACGCCGGACGGCCATTCCTCGCCGATAGGAAGCGGCGGCCCTCACTCTCGGCCACAGACGCCGGGCGGCATGCCTCCTCAGCAGCAACAGCAGCAAGGTGGGCCACCAAACACGGTGGCACCCTCTGCCTCGCCCTTTATGAACGGCGAAGGAGGACGACCTGGAGGACCTGGAGGCCCACCTCCCGGAGCTCCTCAGGGGCCACTGCCGCCTCACATGAAGCACCCTGGAGCTGGAGCTGGACCACAGCACCATCCTCAGCATCCACAGCAGATGCAGCAGGGGCCGCCGCATCCACCGGGTCATCACCACGGACCGCCGCCGCCGATGAACGGATCACCGGTTCCGCCACAGCAGCAACAACAGCAGCCAATGAACGGCGACCTTGGTGGTCACCCTCACCACCATCCGAACGGTCCTCACCACCAGCCCGGTCACCCTGGTCATCCTCAGCAAGGACCCCCACCACCACCTGGAGGCCCTTCGCTGGGCACCGTTCTCCCGCCTCCTCCTGGTCCTCCCCCTCACGGTCACCCCGCGTACCAGCCTCCCTACGCTCAGCCAACGCCGAGCATCGCGCAGCAGCAGCAGACGGTGGCGATGTACCACATGGCCCAGCAGCGCATGCAGAAGGGCGACCTGCCGCCGACGCGGGTGACCCCGGTGGCGAAGCCGGCCGGCGTCGACCCGCTGGAGCTGAAGAAGGAGCGGGAGAACGCGATCAGCCAGCGGATCGCCCACCGCATCGAGGAGCTGCAGGGGCTGCCGGCGGCCAGTCTGCCGGAGGACCTAAGGGTGAAGGCGGAGATTGAGTACCGGGCGCTGCGGCTGCTGCACTTTCAGAAGCAACTGCGGGCGGACGTGATTGCCTGCATGCGCCGGGACAGCACCCTGGAGACGGGACAGAATCCGAAGCTGTACCGGCGGCCGAAGAGGATTGGCCTGCGCGAGGCCCGGATCACCGAGAAGCTGGAGAAGCAGCAGAAGGCGGAGCAGGAGCGGCGGCGGAAGCAGAAGCACCAGGAGTACATTGGGGCGATTCTGCAGCACGCGAAGGAGTTTAAGGAGTACCACCGGAATATTCAGGCGAAGATTGGGCGCATCAATAAGGCGGTGGCCGTCTACCATGCGAACACGGAGCGGGAGCAGAAGAAGGAGCAGGAGAGGATTGAGAAGCTGCGTATGAAGCGGCTGATGGAGGAGGACGAGGAGGGCTACCGCAAGTTGATTGACCAGAAGAAGGACAAGCGGCTGGCCTTCCTCCTCTCGCAGACGGATGAGTACATTAAGAACCTGACGGAGATGGTGCGGCAGCACAAGGAGGAGCAGAAGATGAAGATGAAGAAGAAGGTGAGGAGGAAGAAGAAGAAGGTCGAAGGCGAAAACAAAGAGGGACAGACCTCTTCTTCAAGTCAAACCTCTTCAAGTCAGCCGGATGGAGTGCACGATGAGAGCAGTCAGCAGGAGCTGCGCGTCAATGTGCTGGAGACGGAGAGTGGGAAGATGATGACGGGACAGGAGGCGCCGCTGGCCAGTGAGCTCGATGCCTGGCTGCAGGCACATCCGGGGTGGAGTGTGGCGCCGAAGGAGAGCTCGGAGAGTGGGGCAAAGGTAAGCTCTGATTTCTTCATTTGTTTGGACTTTATTTTAACACCTCTCTCTATTAGCAAAACGACTCCGAGTCGGAGTACGAGGAGTGCACCGAGTCGGAGACGGACGAGGAAGATCCGGAGAAGAAGAAGGAGGCGGCGGCGGCAGCGGCGGCTGCTGCTGGAGAGGCTGCTGCTGCAACTGCAGCGGCTGATTCGGCGGCAGCAGCTTCAGCATCGGCAGAGCAGGCCAAGGCCTCGACCTCCACCTCGACTGCTGTCGCCATCCCGGGCACCTCGAAGACGACGAACATCTCGCCGGAGGACGACGAGTACAAGGGCGACGCCGACCAGATCAACTACTACAACATTGCCCATGGCATCCACGAGCGCATCACCGAGCAGAGTTCGCTGCTGAAGAACGGCCAGCTGAAGGAGTACCAGCTGCTCGGCCTGGAGTGGCTCGTCTCGCTGTACAACAACAACCTCAACGGCATTCTGGCGGACGAGATGGGCCTGGGCAAGACCATTCAGACCATTGCCCTGGTCACCTATCTGATTGAGAAGAAGCGGAACAATGGGCCGTATCTGATTATTGTGCCGCTCAGTACGCTCAGCAATTGGATGCTCGAGTTTGACCGGTGGGCGCCGTCGGTGGTCAAAATTCCCTACAAGGGTAAGTGCTTTCTCTTATTTTGTTGAGAATTTTTTCTAAATCTTTTCCCTCTTTTTCTCTGTAGGCTCGCCCCAGGCCCGACGCGACCTGACCGCGAAGCTGAAGTCGAACAAGTTCAACGTCCTCCTCACCACCTACGAGTACATCATCAAGGACAAGTCGGTGCTGGCGAAGATCAAGTGGAAGTACATGATCATCGACGAGGGCCACCGCATGAAGAACCACCACTGCAAGCTGACGCAGATTCTCAACACGCACTACACCGCTCCGCATCGAATCCTCCTCACCGGCACGCCCCTTCAAAACAAGCTCCCCGAGCTGTGGGCGCTGCTCAACTTTCTCCTCCCCTCGATCTTCAAGTCTTGCAACACCTTTGAGCAGTGGTTCAACGCCCCCTTCGCGACTACCGGCGAGAAGGTGGAGCTGAATGAGGAGGAGACGATTCTCATTATTCGACGACTGCACAAGGTCCTTCGACCTTTTCTGCTGCGACGGCTGAAGAAGGAGGTGGAGCACCAGTTGCCGGACAAGGTGGAGTACGTGGTGAAGTGCGACATGTCGGCGCTGCAGCGACTGCTCTACCGGCACATGCAGTCGAAGGGCGTCCTGCTGACCGATGGCAGCGAGAAGGGGAAGAAGGGAAGGGGCGGGGCGAGGACGCTGATGAACAGTCTGATGCAGCTGAAGAAGATCTGCAACCACCCGTTCATGTTTCAGCCCATTGAGGAGGCGTACTGCGAGCATGTCCATGCGGAGGAGAAGACCGTTTCGGGGCCGGACCTGTACCGGGCGTCGGGCAAGTTTGAGCTGCTGGATCGGATTTTGCCGAAGTTTAAGGCCACCGGGCATCGGGTGCTGCTCTTCTGTCAGATGACCAACTCGATGACCATCATTGAGGACTACTTTGGCTACCGGGGGTACAAGTACATGCGACTGGATGGAACCACAAAAGCTGAAGATCGAGGCGCCCTGCTGGGAATGTTCAACGCCAAGGAGTCGGACTACTTTATCTTTTTGCTGTCCACTCGAGCCGGAGGTCTGGGGTTGAATCTGCAGACGGCCGATACGGTCATCATCTTTGATTCGGACTGGAATCCGCACCAGGATCTGCAGGCGCAGGATCGGGCGCATCGAATTGGGCAGAAGAATGAGGTGCGGGTGCTGCGGCTGGTCACTGTGAATTCGGTGGAGGAGCGCATTTTGGCGGCGGCCAAGTACAAGCTGAACCTCGATGAGAAGGTCATTCAGGCGGGCATGTTTGACCAGAAGAGTACCGGCACGGAGCGGAAGCAGATGTTGCAGGTAAGAGATCTTTTTTTACTAAACTTGGAGCATTTTCTAACCCTATTTTTTACCTTTTCCCAGGCCATCCTGCAGAACGACGAGGGCGACGAGGAGGACGACGAGAACGAGGTGCCCGACGATGAAACGATCAACCAGATGATTGCCCGCAGCGAGGAGGAGTTTGAGCTGTTCCAGAAGATGGACATTGACCGGCGACGGGAGGAGTCGAGGGCGGCGAAGCGGATGCCCCGACTGATGGAGGAGAGTGAGCTGCCCAGCTGGCTGCTCAAGGACGAGAGCGAGGTGGAGCGGCTGACCACGGAGGAGGAGGAAGATAAGATCTTTGGACGAGGCTCGAGGCAGCGCAAGGACGTCGACTACAGCGATTCGCTCACGGAGAAGCAGTGGCTGAAGGCCATTGAGGACGGGAACTATGAGGAGTTGGAGTACACCGGGCCATCGAGAGGGTCGAGGAAGAAGAAGGGTAAGTGGGAGTTTGGGAGTTTGTTTGGAAGTTTAAAAACTAACAATTTCTTTTTTTTCAGGCTCCAAACGCCGCCGCGGAGGCGGTGACGACGACGACGAGGAGGAGGAGATGGACGAGGACGGCTCGGCCAGTGCCTCGAAGCCGAAGAAGAAACGGGGCCGGCCGGCGATGGACAAGAACCCACCTAATCCGCCGAAGCTGGTGGCGAAGATGCGTCGTCTGATGGAGGAGATTGAGAACTACGAGACGCCGGAGGATGGACGGCTGCTGGCGGAGGCCTTCTTTGAGCTGCCCAGTCGCAAGGAGCTGCCCGACTACTACGAGGTCATCCGCCGGCCGGTGGACATTAAGAAGATCAAGGCCCGGATCACGGCGAGCAAGTACCGGTCGATGGACGACCTGACGGAGGACTTTATGCACATGTGCGAGAATGCGCAGACGTACAATGTGGAAGGCTCGCAGATCTTCCTCGACAGCCAGCTGCTGATGACCATCTTCAAGGATCTCAAGGAGAAGATTGAGAAGGAGGAGGCGGAGAAGGCGGCGGCGAGGGCCGCGGCGAGGGCGGCGGCTGCTGCCGCCGCTGCTGCTGCCGCCGCTGCTAATGCCGGAGCTGATGGTGGTGATGCGGTTGCTTCGGCTGGGCCCTCGGGTTCCGGAGCTTTGGATGATGATGATAATGAGGGGGTGAGTGCTTTCTATTTACTTTGAGACTATTTGTCATCTAACCGATCCTCTTCTTTAGATGGACGAGTCCGAGGATGATGACGACGACGAGGGCGACGAGGAGGAAGAGGAGGAGGAGGAGACGACGCCGAAGAAGAAGAAGGGAGCTGCTGGTCGCAAGTCGACGGCCTCTTCTGCTCGCCGACCCAGACAGGCAAAGGCCAACTCGAAGCGCTACATCTCCGACGATGACTCGGATGACACTGATGACTGAGAGAGCTGCGGTCATCTTCATCTTCATAATTATTTTTTGTGCCCTCACGCAAACACACACCACACACCGATACACACGGACTGTTGGGCCATCATTCTTTCTAGGATTCCATCATCATCATCATCACCACCACCACCACCTTTTAGGTTCGCATTCTTCTCATTCTTTGGATCTTCTACGCTCTATCAATATCACTACTACACTACACTACACCCTACTTCTATTATTGCTACTGTATTACACCACTTCCACCACCACTACTACTACCAATAAAGTCCATTTAATGATCGTACATCGGGGCGGGCGTACATTTTTGGGAGTTGTATGGCCGCTGAACTTTGTTGTTTGGGTGGCAGTAGCCGCCGCGGTCACGATGGCTATCGCCACCTGCGCTGGCCTGATTTGTTTGCGCCATTTGTTTTCTTTTTGTGCTCTTTGTGTTTCTGCTCTGGTGTTTGTTTTCGAACTCATCATCATCATCTTCATCATCTTCCAAACGGCCAAACGGACGAGTACATCGCTGAATCGGACGACGGAGATGGCGGAGAAGACCGAGAAGAAGAAGAAGCAGAAGCAGAAGATCAAAGAGGAAGAGGACGAATGGACGGCGACTGACTCAGACCAGATTTTTGGTAAGTTGACATTTTCTTTTTACTTTTGTTAGCTAGTTAGTGAACACACACACAAACACACAGATTCTTTTGTTGTTATTGAGATGATGACATCTCACTAGCTTTTTAGGCTTGTTTTCTGGCCGATTGAGGGGCCTTTTGTTTTGTTTCATTGTTTTGTGTTTTGGTTTGCCTGGTCAAACTCTTGGTCAATCGTTGTCGTTTTGACCCTTTGATCGTACTTTAGGTTTATAAAGATAATGTAAAAGCTTAAGTCGTCATAATGACGTTAGTTTAACTGTTGTAACGTCGTTTTAAGTTTGCCATTTTTGCTCATAATTTGCATCATTAATGATAACAAGGCGTCTGCTTAGTGGCCTTTAGTTTTTATTGATGTATTTTCGTTTTAGGTTAAATGAGTAGCTGCATTTTTGAGCTTAATTAATTCAGTATAGAATTTACTTTTATACGTTTTTATTCATCTGTTGAGTGTTAGGTATTCAGTGATTATGAGGTATTTGACGTTGTTAAAACGTTTTCTGATCTAAATTGTTTTTAAAATTCAATAATTTGAAATCGTTTTAAAGTTGATAAATAGTTAGTGATAGTGGATTCTCTGAGATAGGAATTTTTCGTTTTAAAACGTTCTTATGTTTCGAACGGTTGCGGCTTTTGCTGCGTAGTTACTGCGTGTAACTTTTTACTATGGCAATTATCTTAAAAATCCCATTTTTGATAGTTCGTAGAGCTGTACTGTGCAGATATGCACCTGTTGTCTCAGGTCTTAACAGTGTTGGTAGGGAGTTTTTTTATAGGTTATGAGAGAAAGAAGCAAATATTTTTTTTGTAGGAAGTTAGGTATACTTATAATGGAGTCAATAATCAAACATAATTCATTCCTTTTTACAAACTGTGAGCGCTGACGAGAGTACTCAATTTTGTAGTTTTTTTTAAATGTAATCGTCTGCACAAAAATTGTTTTTTGCATTTATTTTTCGGTAACAACTTTTTTTTGTTAAATGAAGTTTTTTAATGATTTAAATTTTAAAACAGGTCTTTACTACAAACAAAAACGTAATTTATAGTATTTGAAAGACTCTACCTTCAATTTTAAAAATCTTAATTAATCAAAACATGAACTTTAAAACACGGCGTCATTTATTTGTGGCATGCCTATTTATTCTGAATGAAACCGTCCTTCTCGTCAGCGCTCGCAGCCCTCCTTATTTCGGTCCCAATGATCGCACTGCTCGAGCACCAAGCAAGCCATCTTCAGGCGGTGGCGGCAGCAGTTTACGAGTTCAAGCTCCCCTAGACATCTTTCTCCTGCTCCTGCTGCCCTTCAAGGCGGCCACTGTGCTCAAGAGCGTCCAACCATCCTGTGCCACCGCTCTGACGCCGCTCATTGACCAGTGCTACGCCGACTACGAGCTCGAATCGAGATATGCAATTCAACTGCGGGGCACTGCTGAAGAACTGAAAGTGGGCTGCTGCAACCTGTGGAAGTACCACAGCTGTGTGACGGGCGCCATTGAGCGGCTGGCCCACTACTCTTTCCAGCACTGCACCGAGAATGACGCAGAGGCGGCGGAGAAGGCGTTGGCCGCTTCGGAGTCGGTTCCGCGGGCAAAGTTGCTCTGTGCCGACTACCACCGTCAGTCCTTCTACTGCAGTGCCTACTTTGAGCCCAGCCTGGCGCTGACACTGGTGCTGGTGCTCGGCTTTGTCGCCATTCTGGTGGCCGCCTCGTTGGCAGGCTTTATGTTTTACCTTTCCACACTTAGGGTGCCCAAGATTATTTACGTGAGAGCGAATGATGAGGGATACTGTTACAGCAACGACGGCGTTGAGCTGATTGAAAAGAAGAAAACAAATGGCGGCTTTGAAATTTAATCTTAAATTGAACATGGAGGTTAGCAAACTGAGATTTATTATCAAATTGTCATTATTATTTCTAGCCTGGAAAAAAGTACCTAATAGGTAACATTACGGGCGAGACATTTTTAACCCGTTTGAAATAATGGAATTGAAACTCACAAAATGTGAAATGTCTCGCCCAAAAAAATTTATGTTTGACTTGGTTTTTTTATTTACACAGATTTCCTTATTCCCTTTCCTTTTTTCTCAAAAACTGTAGCTTTAGTTTACAGCAAAATATTTATTTTCCAAAAATGATCTGCCGAGACACCGTTCTCATCTGTTAAATTATTTGTTTTTAATCAACTTTTTTTAAAATAACAAAAAGTAAAAATACCAAAAATACTCAATTCTCATTGTTTTGTCATTTCATTAACTGACTCATGTTATTTACACTGTAATATTTTTGTCACTTTAATCAGTCAGATTTTTAGTGTCGGCAATCCTTTTCCTCTTTCGCCCCTTTCCTTTATTGCCCTGTCAATTGAAATAAGACTGCTTAGAAGTGCTTAGGTGCCATTCAACTGAGTAATGCTGAGAAGTACTTCTGAGTAAAATAGCACAGTCACTCTAGTGACAGAATCCGGCCTGCTTGCCTGTGTGTGTGTGTGTTCCGGCACTAGTGCCAGCAATAATGATGGTAGTCGTAATCGAAAGTTATCTTTGGCTTCTAGTTAGTTTATCAGTTAATTCTCTTCTCCTGACTACACATAGACATTCTGACTTCGCTTGTGATTTGCCCTCACTGTTCTAATGTTGACCTTCCTTCTTCTTTCTCTTTCACTAGAACTGCCGCTGGAGCCCCTTCGCCAGAACCAGATGACGCCGAGGATGCCAGCGGAGAGGAGGACGACGAGGAAGAGGCCGAAGGCGATGTACGTCCACAGGGGGAAGGGCCAGCACCAGACGCTGTTGTACTCGTAGCCCGAGCAGAGGTAGGTGACCCCGTTTCCATTTTCTCCTTCTCCTTCTTTGTACGGCCAGTCCATCCACTGGGCCCAGTCCCCGGCGGTGCAGTGCTCCTGGTTGAAGGCAGGGCTGGTGCAGGAGTGCCACTGCCAGATGGCACAGCAGGTGCGACGCTCGAATTCAGAGCTGACATCGGAGGTGAGCACCGGACTACTGCTGTCCTCTTCCGCTGTTCCCTTCACCTCGAAGCCGTCGAAGCGGTCCAGGTAGCGGGCGTAGCAGGTGCGCTCTCGAGTGGCGATCGAGTCACGGCAGCTGCCGCTCAGCCGCACGGTGTACGGCAGCTGGTTCAGGTTGAAGCGGGCGATGCTGAAGGTAGTGATGTTTTGATTAGATGATGATGATGATGATGCTGATGATGATGATTGTGCGATGCTAATTAGGGACATTGTGAATAATAAGAGCGAGGAGAGGGAGGGGTAGTAGACTGGTAGAGGGGTAGACCACATGATCTCATTTGAATGGAAAATAAACAACAAGTTGACGATAAACTTGTTGTTGTACAGTTGTACAGTAAAGGTGTGCTGCAGTTCACCAACAACAAAAAACAAAAAGGTGCAGTTGAGTACTAGGTGTCCTAATTGACAGTACGGGGAAAAAGGAGAAGTGGGCGGAATAGAAACATGTGACAGCCTAGTGGTTTTTAGTTTGGCCTGAGTGTTATGCTCTGCACACATCTAAAAAGTGAGATGAACTGGGATATTGCTTATCAGCTTTCTTTTTTTTAAGCTGCTTGATAGTCGCTAAGGAACCAACAGGTTTAGAGTATTGCAAACACACACACAATAAAATGTGTTTACTTTTACTTTACCGAGAATTTTGTTATCTTTATGTATTTTACTAAAGCCTTGGACTGTTTTGTGCTTTATTGTTTAGTTTGATCATATCGTTTTTATCTGAAGTTCTTTTGATGTTGGTCTATTGAGATTGATGTCACAAGTTTAGGATCTAGTGGATAAACATAAAATTTAAGTAGAAACAGAGCTCTTTACACAATTGTACAAAAAAAGTTTTTTAATATTTTGTTTGTGAGATCAGCAATACCCAAAGCTTTATGCGCAGCAATATAACTTATCATGCTCAAACTTATTTTTAGTTTATTAGATAGATAATTTTATTAAATTATGATGATAACACATCACAATAAAGTTTTTAGCATTTTTGTGCTTTTTAGGATTCAGGATAATTAATTCTTGGTAGTAAAACAAGGATAAGGGATCAGCAAATAGATGTGCACCACTTGACCGATAATCTCCGGAATGTCAAAGTGTGTGTGTCTTTCTTAGAAAAAGGTTTTATTAGAAAATTTTTTCTATCATTTTGCCTTAGAATCAACCAAGTTAGAGCAATCCTCACTGCTGCTGCTGGTGCATCTGACCAGCAGCTCTACTCAATTGGTAGCAAACATTCAAATGAGCCGGCTGACTTGACTGGCCACCACTAAATCGAGGAGTTTACTGCTGCTCGAAAGACTATTCTCGGCCTTAACTGTTGTCGCAATCTAATGACCACCACCGATAGGCCAGCAAAAAATGTTGCCGCCAGTCAATCACCTGGCTCATTAGATTCTAACAGCAGCAGCAGCAAAGTGGCATCACGCGAGGTTGCTGCTTTGAAAGTTTGCGAAAGCGAACCAAAGAAGGAGGAAAGTGAGTGAGCGAGTTAGCCAAACTTGAACTTAGTCGCCTCCATCATCATCATCATCATCTTTCAGCACACTGCTAATAGACCACACAGCTATCATCTCCCAATCCTTCTTTCCCTACCTGCAAAGGGAAGGAAAGATTGATGCCTGTCTGTGCGATATCTGCTGCTCTAAACGGCGGCCATTATCAGATTACCACACCGAAAGAGAGAGAGATAGTGCTTGGCTATTGTTAGCATCTGCTGCTGGGATAGTCTTCTTCAGCTGAAGACTTTACCTCAATCTCATTCTCTCTATGCACTCCTTGGGTGCAGTGTCTGTGTGTACTCATTTTGTTTCCAATGATGTTTGATTTAGAACTGGACTGACAAATCAAATCAAATCAGCAGCTTGGTTTTCATTTGCTAGCTCCTCAACTCAGTGCTCTTTGTGAGTGCACCGATTCCGCTGGCATCGTTTTCACTTTCTTTTATACGTTTTCTTGTTTGCTTTTGTGTGTCCTGCTGACAGTTTTGTACGGATTCCATTTCATTGCCCAGTTTAGCAGTGAGAAGTGCTGCTGCTGCTGAAGGATTTATTGTTGTTGTTTTTGTGATTGTTTTACGACTTTTTTAGGGCTGCTTACAATTTTCTTTTGCGGTACATTTGCCTGTGTGATTTGACTCGGCAAATGTATTTGATTGCCCTTTTGGTAAATCAAATCTGCTTGGACACTATTTTTTGCTGCTCGAGCTTACCTTTTCTTTGACTTTTCCTCAGATGAATCGATTGAGCCTTAATTCGGGCGAGTCACTCACTCACTTAGTCAGTCAGTCAGTTCAGTTCAGTCATCGTTGACTGTAGAAGGGCACGGAGGTGTCAGAAATTGGAGTGCTTATTGAATTACTCGCTCACTCACTCTCTTTCTATTTAAATTGGATCAGAGTGTGAACTTCGAGGTGGAGGTGGTGGTGGCAATGAATCAGAGCAGACATATTTCATAAGTGTGAGTGTTTGTGCTTGGAAGCTTTGCATATTTGGCCAATTGACTGATCACAGATGAAAGCAGCGGCAGCAGCAGCAGGCGAAAACGGACTCGAAGTGATCTGAATTGATCAGTCCTACCTGCTGCTGTTCAAGTGGTTGTTGATATGTCGAAGCTGTCAACAGCTTTCGAAGACCTTGACTCGCCTGTTGCCGAGTTGATGCGGCGGTGGAAAAGGTAGCAGAGGCAAATCAGCAGCAACAACTGCGGTCAGCAAAACTTCTTCGTGATCAGCAGATCAAGTTCGATTGACCACCACCAGCACCACTCTTTGATGTGTTTTTTGGCTTCCGCACGGTCTGCTTTCTGAAAAGAGCGGCATTCCATGTTCATTCTTCCTTCTCCTCCTCTTCTTTGAGTAAGCCCATTAGACTTCGTGGACATCCTTCTCCTGCTTGCCCTTCTCCTCATCGATCAATTAGACCTGCTGCTGCCGCTGAAAGAAGTCCTCTTGTTGTCCGACAGCGGCCCGGCAGTGATTATTATTATTACTGCTGTTGTTGTTGATTTTATTTGCCTAAACGGTCGCTTGCCGTGTGTTGTCTGTTTCCCGCTTTCCCGCCAGCAACTTCAGCTGACCATCAACTGCTTCAGCTTCAGCAGCAGCAGCTTCGACACTGTCTGTCCATTGTGGTGTCCACTCTCTCTCTCTCTCATTCTTCGATTGGGCGTCTCCCCCTCACCACCACCACCAACTTTACACACTGAAAGTGACCTCTCCTGTGAGCTTCAGACTTCTTCTTCTTCAGACTTCTGCTCTAAATGTCGCCCTTTCTCGTTCACTTTCACTTTCACTCATTTCACTATTACACTCCCTGTTACACTTGCACTAACACTTGCCCTTTTCTCTCTCTCTCAGGATCCATCAGCGGGCGCCATGGCGTTAGGCACTTCAGTCTTGTTTCTCTTCATCACGTGTGTGTTCGCACTGTTGTCGTCGTCGGTGGTGGTGGTGGTGGTAATGCTGAAACGATTGAAGAGAGCTAGCAAGAGCGAGACAGTGTTGCCTTCTCCTTCTTCTTCTTCTCCCTGAAGTGACGGTGGTCAGTTGCGTGAAGACGGCCAAGCGAGGAGGACGCATTGTCAGTCAGTGCTCTGCTGGCCAGTCCTATGCTGCTGCTGCACCTGTCATTGTCTTCTCTACAACTGTGAACACCGACTTTGCCTCCACCGATGCTTTATCATCTGCTGAACGTTATCATCACTGTCATCACTGTCATCGAGAATCAGCAGTGAAAAATTCTGGTGCAGTGCACAGTGAGTGTGTGCCGGTGTGTGCACCGGTTCACCAGCCCACAGTGTCATCATGGGGACCAGCCGTACAAAGTGCACCCAAAGACGAGTGAAGCTATCAGCATTATCATCATCATCGTCATCATTATCATCACCATCATCATCATCATCACCACCACCTGAATCACCCCAAGTATTGCCCATCACCACCACCAAAATCAGCACCAGTGTTCGGTGGCGGTGCTGTCATCCACTTCTCCTCTGCCTTCTATTTTGGAGCACCACTCTTCAGCTGCTGCTGCTGCCACCGGTAAGTTCTTTCCATATTTTCTACCCTTTTTAAAAAAAATCATTTTATGGATTGTGCGTTTGTGAGTGCTATTTTCAGTTATCATTTGCTGAACTTTAAAAACCACAACTGCTGATGAGAAGGTGGTTGTTATTTCAGTTTGTTTTTCTGTTTTGTTCTGTCAGCAGTATTTTCAGCATCTTTAGCACCACAGCCATTGTATCGATGGATGTCTTTTGCTTGTCTTGTTTGTTTGTTTGTTTGTTTGCTTAGCCTATCCTATCACTGTTGTTCACCACTTTGTTGTTTAGCTGCTGCTGCTGCACATCCCAAAATAGATTCGGATGCACTAATCTCCGGTTTAGCAGCAGCAGCAGCTAATAAGCAGCTGTGAACAGGTGTGAACAGTACCATCACCACCATCACCACCATCACACGTGACATACCTTGTCACTGTTTATTGTGACATTAGCGAGAAGTCCCCTTCGGAGAAAGACAAAGTGCTGCTGCTGAACATCATCACCACTCTGATGCTCTCTGTTGCATATTCCTATTGTTCGAGTGCGAATGATCACTGCGAGATCATTTGCAATGCGCTTTGCCGAGGTGCTGCTGCTGCCCATTTAGTGCCGTTCTTCAATTCAATGAGGAGGATTAGCTTTCAGTGGCGGAGATGAACACAAGTGTGAAACCGAAGAAAGAGAAGGATTTGTACTTTTCTTTCTGTTCACTTCTTTCCTTCCTTTCTTCGTCACTGCTGATTAGATCACTTGTCAATTGCCACTTCTTCTTTTGCTCGGTGGTATATTTACAAAAGCTCGCCCGATTTGGCGTCGGCGGCTTTTCTTCTTCTTCTTCTTCTTCTTTACAGCTGTTTGTGGTGGTGGTGGTTTTGAAGATCCTCAAAGACTGCTCACAACGGTGAGAAGATGCGGAAGAATACTCTGTGTCTGTGTGATATAAAAAGACACATCTTGAGCGGGGATGGTAATGCACAATGAGCACATCGATAGATGTGAAGAGAAGGAACGGAACGAGGCATCTTGTGGCTACCATTTGCCAGCTGCCACTTCTGTGCACTTTCACTGATGCTGCTGCTGCTGAACATCATTGTCTGCTTCGGATGCTAAAGATGATCATCGAGTGCGCGCTAATGATCTCATACACACACTAGTATCATCTCATTTGCATGTGATGAGGCGGTGAAAGTGATAGTACTCTTGCTGATGGTACTTGAGCTCAAGTGTTTAGGAGTGCTAGTGCCACTTTAGAACTTGTGTCGCATCTTCTCTTTGTGAGTTTAAAGTGCGCCTCACCCTACTACCTCATCTTTAACTTTAAAACTGAGATTTCAAAAAAGTACCTAAAGAATGACCACCTGAAAGGAGCACTTCCAATGTTTCTCCAGACAGATTTTGATGCCGATGATGATGATCATTTATTTGCTCAACAGTGCTGATGATTGGCACTTGTGACTGGCACTGTTCACTGGCACTAGTTGTGTCGATTAATCAAACGATGCTGCTGCTGATGATGATGATTTTCCCTCCCACCGGTAATGTCCTTTGTCTGACTCTGTCTGAAAATCTGTCTGTCTGTCGTTGTCCATCAATTAGTCCTCGATTCGGTAATCGATTACCCACACACACACACACAATCTATGTCACTGTGCAGTGCTCCGAATGGACACATTCCACAGTTGTCATCATCGATTTTACGATCTATTTGCCATCTCTCTCTCTGTTCAGTTCAGTTCCCAAATTAGCCCCCCTCGGTTGTGCTGTGCTATTGTTGTCCTTGTCTTTCGCTCTGTTTTGTCAGTTTTTCGATCTGTCGATCACTGCTGGTGGTGCTGACTTGGACAGTTACTTTGAAGCGTGGTCAGCAGTGAAGTGAAGTGCTGCACTGTGTCTAATTTATTGCCTCATTTTGCTTCTTCGAGTCATTTCCCCACTTTTTCGGTTGATTTTGTTTGTGTTTCCTAGAAGAATCGGGGATTTTTATCAGCAGCACTACTATTTATTGGCTCATTTGCGTCTGTCTGTCTGCTTATTATTGCCAATGATTTGGATGTTCATTTTCTGGCCAATGAAGAGTTGTGTCCGTTTGTTGCCGTTTGGTCAGTCAGACTTGTACCTCTAACTCACAATTATCACCGGACAGCAAGCTCTGGACATTTAAATACGGGGGAAAAAGTGTTTTGTGTTTTTGTTTCCATTGTCCAGTGCCAGTGACACAGGAGTGTGTCCTCAAAGCTCACTTCAAAGCCTCTCCGGAGTGCGTGAAATCACAGTTTGCTGTCTGTCTGCTTGTCTACCGTTTTGTTTTGTTTTGTTTTGTTTGTTCAATCGTTGATAATCGCAGGTGGAGAGGGACAGGGACTACGCCGACTACGATGCTCTGCTGCCGTTGGTTAATTTTAGTATTAAAAAAGTGCACACACGCTTGAGCAGTGGTGGCCATCGTCCTCTTCGTCGAGGTAATTAGCATCAAAAGCCAGCCAGTCAGCCAAGCTTTGGCTTTGTCTTGACCTTTGCCATGGTGAGCTAATGAGTTTACCCAGAGTGAGCTTCACTTGTTTGTTTGTGTGTGCACAGTGCACTCGAAATCCTTTAAATAGCCGTCCACTCGAGTTCAGCTAATCACAAAGGAAAGAGAGGGAAGATAATTTGCATGATGAGGGAGAGAGAGAGGATTCTGAGCCCCTAATCTTTTGGAAAGGAGCGGCGGTGATTACCTCGGAGAGATTGTAAAAGCTGATTAAAGTGACTAAACACTTTACCTTCTCTTTCCTCCCAGATACAATGCCAAAGAATACTCAGTCAAGAATCGCCTGGGAGTTCCCAGCCACCGGGAAAGCTCTTTCACGAGACGCTCACCCCGGAAGAGCGCCTTATTCTGCTCGGTCATCACAGTGCCGGTAAGTAAAGTCGATCAAGTTGAGAAATAGAACAGAGAAATTCAACACCCAGAGATTCCGTACTCTACGAGTTAACCTCCTTTGTTTACCTTTCTCCAGTGCCTCACTACGAGATGTTCTCCGCCGGCGAGGAGCTCAGCAGAGCGCTCGAAGTCGTCGAAGGTCGGCGGAGGGTGAAGAGAAGCTCCTCAAGACGCAAGAGATCAACTGCTGGTGGTGGTGATGATCATCTCAACGAGTCCACGGCCGAGGCGACCTTCAAGGAGGATGGAAGTTCCTCCTCTTCTCCGATCCTCCACCTCCAATTCACCGCCTTCTCCTCGCCCTTTCACCTGCGCCTCTGGCCCAACCATAAGCTCCTCTCGCCCGCATTTCAGATGATCAATGAGATCAATGGCGGGAGGCAGTCACCCTTCAAGACAAAGTCCAAAGGCGATACTTCGAAGGTGATGGACTCGCTGGCCGCCCTCGAGGACTGCTTCTACCAGGGCGTGGTGGAGGGACAGCCGGGCAGTGCCGTCGCCCTCTCCCTCTGCAACGGCATGCAGGGCGTCATCGAGACGAAGGAGGGGGGCGTCTACGTGGTCAGTCCGCTGCCCGGGCACACCGTGGAGCGGTTCTTGCAGGGCGCCAATGGAACAAATTCTTCCTCTTCTTCCTCCTCCTCCTCTTCTTCTTACCACATCATCCTGCGGAAGAATGGGGACGAGTTCAACGACTACCAGTGTCCTCATCGGCAGCCCAGTAAGGCTCATTCATCGAAAAAGAGCCATTCACCACGATCGCCTCGCTTCGACCTGGTTCGCCTCAGTCCGCTGAACCAGACGACGACGACAACAACAACAACAACAACAACCAAAGTGGCAGGAAAGCGAAGCAAGCGCTCCATCGACGTCGTCGCCTCTGATCTGAACTTTCTCGACGAGACAGAGGGTCAGCAGCAGCAGCAGCAAAAAGGACAACAACATCAACATCAACAACAACAACAGCACTCACCTCAGCATCCCACTGCTCCCATTCAGCTGGACGACATTGGCTCCAACGATGTCTACGATGACACCTCCTCATCAAACTCATCATCATCATCATCATCATCATCACTGTACAACAGTCCATCACCACCACTACCATCATCATCATCCTCAACCGACGCCTCGAACACCTTCAACATCACGGTGGAGACGGCGGTCTTCGTGGACGAGTCCCTGTACCACCTCCTCTCGAAGACCTTCCCCGTGGACACGGAGCAGCAGATCGTCCTGTACGTGCTGACGATCATGAACGCCGTCCAGCTGCTCTTCAAGCAGCCCTCCATCGGCCGCTCCGTGGAGATCAGCGTCGTCCTCATGGACCTGCTCAAGCAGCAGCCCAAGGTGAGTGCTTTCCCTTTTTCTTCTTTTTGTCTTTTGCAAATGAGCGAGCGAGTGAGCGAGTGGCTTTGATGGCTTAGTTTTAGACTTCGGCTCGATTACTCGGGCGCGAGCGCTGACACTGATGGAATGTGCGAGAGGAGCAGCAGCAGCAGCAGCAGCTCGTTCCGCAGTGTTGCCCTTTGCCTACTGGCTCACTTACTGCACACTTGCCCTCAGACACACTGTCGCTGTTCATTAGATCATTTCGGAGAGAGAGAGAGAGTGAAAACTGCAGCGGACAATGTCCACCGTTGTCTGCACTGCTGGCTACTGTGTATTATATCGTCAGCAGTGTTGTCTCTCTCATTTCATTTCATACTATCTTTGAATTAATCTGTAGTTGCAGCTACTGACTGACTCTAAGGTGTTGGTCAGACAGTTGTGTAGTCAGTGAATGGACAGTCAACACCGTGTGTTGACTTGGTCAGCAGCTTTCTTTGCACCTTGCTCCCTCACACTCTTTCACTCACTCAACTGAGCGACGCCTTTCACTTTAGTAGACAAATCCTGCACTGCACTGCACTGGACGTTCCGTTTTGACGATCACGGGTTAGCTAGTGCTGCTGCTAGTGCTAACCAGTGCGGGTAATTGTGCCACTCTGTCTGTGCCGGTGGTAATTGCCACCACCACTGCCAATTACTTGTTGACAGCAGCAGCAGCAGTGGACAGTGGACAGTGAGTCTGCGGGTGACAAAGGTTAACAGCAGCAGCTAAAGAAGAAGTAGCCGTGGTATTGATATTCAGATAGAGGCGAGCTCCCTTTTCATCCAGGCACTTGCACTTGCACTCAGCACTTCAGTCTTCAGTCCAATCTCTTTGACTGATGTAATAATAAGCTCTTAGTGAGTAGTACAAACTGCCGCATTTAGTTGTCGGTGTGTGTGTGTGTGTGTGTGCTGAGCTGGGCACACTCTGCTGTTGAATGAGCTATTTAAATTATTCAAATTGACCACCACTGATCTAATGTCACTAGGTCAGTGGGCATAAACACACACACACACACTGTTAGACTGATACTTTTGTGTACTTGTAAGGAAGTGTTCTCAGAAAAAGGGGACTTGTGTGTTTGATGCCCCTTGAGGAAAGTGAGAGGAGAATTTCAATGACACACCGACAACTGCTACACTTTAGATGGCCAGATTTATGGCCTGCATTGTTCGCCAGTTTCTCTTTCTCGGTGTCCTGATTGTCCTCAGTATGTCCTCGGTGTGTGAGTAGGCAACTCGTCGGTTTTGAATACCACCACCACCACCTTTTGAGTCAGTTTTATTGATGATTACCATTACCGCCACCACCACCACCGGCAAGTGCACCTTTTCAGCTGTGTCTTTGGTGCTGTGTCTTTCTTTCCCCTCCTATGACTACTTTTCTTGAATGAGCGGTAGAGCAGTTGATCTCCTCCTCCTTCTGCCCATTTCCCCTGCAGTCTCTAATCAATCGATTAGCAGGATTGGAAAGTGGTAGTGGTGGTGGTAGGTAAATGGTGAATTATAAAGCGAGTGCTTAATCTGATCAGTACTGAGCAGCAGGTCGCTTATTAGAGTGAGAGAGAAATGTCGGAAATGCCTCTGCCGCTGACTAATCTAATTTATATTGAGATTTCCGATCCAATGCGCTCAATGCCCAATACTACTCAATGTGTATTGGCAAATTAGTCATAATTTGGTGCTTTTGCCTTTTTTGCCTGTTTGCTGTTTTTGTTGTTGATCAGTGATTTTTCTAGTAGTGTTTTTCTTTCTTTCTTTCTTTTGCTCAATAGAGGCGGTGGCAGCGGCGGTGCTACTCGATTATTTTGTCAGATTTTGTCTGTCTGCCCGTGTGTGTGTTATGTAATATATTTATTGCGCCGCTTTGTCGACTGAGCAGAAAGGAGACTGGACTGGAAAGGAAAAGAAGGGAAAAGCGCAGTGTCCCAAAAGTGAGGTGAAAATTGCCGTGTCATGTGTGTATCTGGCCGGGGAGCGACTTCAGACTGCCTGACTGACTTTGATGGGAAATTAATGGACAACTGAATGAATGAATGAATGGAAAGAAAGAGTTTAGTGCCTAAACGATTAGGGTGCCTAGCTTAGGTGCTGCTGCTGCCTGTGTCTGTGCTCGACTTTGTCTTCCTTTATTTGATGTGATGATGTATTAATTGCCGGCTAATCGGCGGCAATTTAATGGCTCGAGTTCAGCTGATGCTGCTCGAGTTTTCATCAGCTTCAACTGTGAACTTCACTGTTCTTGAAGTTCAGTGCTGATGGGCTGCTGCTGCTGCTGCTTGTTCCCAGGCGCAGCAAATTTGCCTAAGTGACAGCAGTTTACGACTTGTCAGCCGTTGATTGCTAGAATTCTGAAGTTTGGGAGATCCAAACAGTTTCTATGACTTTTCCTATCAGACTCCTGAACACCTAGGTCACTTTCTGTTTGTTTCACCACCACCACCGCCATCATCAATCTTGAAGCTAACGGCAGCAGGAGCAGTTTTTACTCTTTTTGCTCACATTTTCCCCTTTCTATCTAGACTTGTAGCTCTGTTCTCTGCTGCAGACACTGTGATCGATATCAGCCGAAGTCAGTCAGTTTCAGTGTCTGTACTTTGTTTCAGTCGATCTAATTTATATTTATTGCTTTTCTATCTTTCTCTCTGAACTGTTCTTGTTCTTGTTGTTTTTGTTGTTGTTGTTCTTGTTGCAGCTAATTGCCATTGTCATTGGGCTTGTTTCATTGGAGGCAATTGACCACTGCCATCACTACTGACTGCCACTGTCTTATCAGCTCAGGCAGAATCTCATCATCAGCCTTTTTACAGTTTGATTTCGGTGTGTTCATGTGCTTTAGCAGCATTTATTGAGCACCATTTACCACTGATGATGATTATTGCCCGGCTGCAGCAACAGCAACAGCAGCAGTTGAGATGGCAATCGAGCAATGCTCACTGCCCAATTGTGCCCGGGCTATCGGTTCCTATTGATCTCTGAGCTGATCAGCAGTTGTTTTGAAGAAGAAGTAGTCTCGGTCTCAGCTTTGTTGCCTTTCCCCTTTGTTGTTTTCCATTTCTACTTGTTATGTTATTGACCAAGTTTGGTTTGCTTTTGTTTCAGTAGTAGTAGTAGGTTAGATTGGATTAATTAACAACAACAAATGTGTGCACTTGCATCTCGAACTTGACTACTACTGCAGCCGGAAACTTTCGATTTTCAGCTTTTCGGAAATGAGATCTGGAGCTCAGCATCTGTTGCTTACCATCCCCACCACCACCGAAGGTGCTAATTAAGCAATTTGTATCACTGCACTGCACAGATGTCCACTGCACTTGCTGCTCTAGAGAGGGATCATTTATCATCACTGCACTCTTATTCATCATCAGTCACTGCACTGCTGAATTGATATTTTCTGAGACAGTTTGTGCACTTGAGAGCGATAATTGAGGAGCAGCTAATGAAGCGGATGTCTTTGGCCACCTGCTGCTGGCCACCTCTTTCTCTTCACATTTGTCCTTTATTTGACTTGCCGCTTTTCAGCTTTTCAATTTTTTCAATTGAATCTTGCTCTATTCACATTAATTTGAATGAGAGCGTAGCTGCTGCTGCTTGTAATTGTTGTGCAGTGATTAATTGGCTGTTGAGAGAGTTAGTAGCTGCTGCTGCAAAGGAAGCTAAGCTCCAACGCTTCTGCTGCTGTTGGTGATCGGCTTTGCTCGATGATCAGAAAAGCTAAAGAAGTCTCGTGATTGCCACTGTCTTTGATCGGCAGCAGTCTTTGACGATTAATTAAGGGGCACTTCTTAAGCATCGGCAATAGCAGTAGTAGACTAGTCGCTCGCCTGGGCAATTAATCGACACTTGACTACATCTTTCTTCTCCTACTACCTACTACTTTATTCCCCTTCATCATTACTCTATCGATAATTATGTATTCCACCTAGGAGAAACAAAAATTGATTGCACACGTGCATTAGCATTTAGAGGGGGATGCAGCAGTGAAAGTTGAGGATGAAGGGGGGTTTGGTCTTCTATTATTTTATTAATTAAAGAGACGAGCTTCTTTTTTCAAAGTCTTTTGTTCTTCAAGTAGGCCTTGAACTTCTCCTCCTCCTCCTCCTTTGCCTCTTTGCTGCTGCACTTTCACTTTCACTTTCACTTTAGGCAAAGAGGATGTGCACTTTTGCAGTCTTTGATCACCTCTCACAGTCGAACTTTACGATTATTTCACTCCGTTTGCGCACCTTTCTTCACACCTCGTAAGGTGGCAATTGGCAGCTCGGACTGACTCTAACTGACTGACTGATTTCGACTTGTGACTTTGATTGAGAAGAAGGAAAGTGAGGGAAATTAGTGAGTGCCACACCAGCAGAAGTTAAAGTCAGCCGGCTGACAGGCGTTTCAATCTCGTCCAATTTTAGTGTGCACGGGCTTTTGTCTTTTTTCCTTTTCTTCACTAGTTGGGCACTTCTTTGACACCTCACTTGTTGATGCTGCTGACCTTGCTCATTCACAGTAGCCAACATCAACACCAGCTCTGATCCAATTGCCTCAGCAACATCGGCAGCTTAGAATAAACAAACCACTCTGCTGTGTTGTTTACTGCTGCTGCTGCTGCTGCTGTGTTTGGTGGGCTCAATCGAAAGTAAAAAAACTGACTGACTTTGTTTCGTAAGCAGCAGTGAGCAGTAACTTCGATTGTCCGATCAATTGAAGCTGCTGCTGCTTCGGCTGCCTCCATTCTAAAGCTAAGTCGATTACGGGCAATCAGGCTCAATTGTGCTGCCGTTGTTGCTGCTTCGGCAGCAGCTTTGTCGAACCTAATGGGCCACACAGAGTCAGCAACAACTTCTACTTCTGCTGAAGTTGGCCAACACAACAACAACGACTTACAAGATTTACCGCCACCACCACAACAAGAGGACTTGCTCACACGCCGATTGCCCTTGAAGAAGAAGGAGAAGAAGGGGATTTAGTATAAACTGCCGCCGTGGACGACGGACTTCTTTTGGCGAAAGTGTATCGATTAGATTGTGCCACTCTGATAGCAGTGCCTGATTTACTGTGTCCAGCAGTGGTCAGTGCTCAGTGGTTGTTGCCGCATATTCGCCCGTTTAGATTTTGGCTGCCATTAAATTGGTCAGCAGGCAGCAGCATTTCCCCAAACTTCAGTCTGTTCAGTTCTTTGTCTTTTAGCTGCAGCAGCAGTAAATCTGCTGCTGGCTGGCCTAAAAGGGGAGAGGAATAGTAGTAGTGGCGATGATGATGATGATGATGATTATGATTAGGCGTCAGAGTGAAGCCGATGGTGATGATTATCAGCAGTCACTGACAGACTGACCACCACAGTGGTTTACCTCGCTGAAAAAAAATGTGCCGTGAAAAATTTGCCGCTGACTTTGAAGTTTTATTTTAATGTGTCTGTCCAGTGTCTGTTTCAGTGTCTTCTCGCTCCCTTGTTGATGATGTTGATGAAGGAACTAATGGCTACTTTTTTGGTGGTCAAGACTTTGACTTTTCATTTCTATGAAAATGTTTGTTGAGAAGGGGAGCGTCCGCCGTCCGTGATCTTGATTGTTGTCGTCTCCTCTTCTTCTTCACCTTCTTCTTCATCTTCACCTTCCTCTTCTGTTCCCTTTCCCTTCCTTCCCCTCAAGTTCTGCCCAAAAGCAGCAGTCTGAGGCACTGTTAATCTCAATTCAATTACCTTTGTTGCCACTGTCTTCCCAGCAGCAGCAGTTGTTTGAAAGTGCAGCATTTCCGCAATATCAACAGCGGCCATTGTTTTCCACTCAGGAGGAGGAGGAGGAGGACACTCTATGTAAACAGAAGAAGAAGAAGAGGCCACTTTGATGCTTTTGTGCTGTGCTTTTTGCTCCTCCATTTATGGCCGGTGGGAACTGCTGAGAAGCTGCTGCTGATGCTGCTGCTGATGCTGCTGCTGCTGGAACACCTCTCTCCACACATTGCCGACGCCGGAGACTTTCTGATAAAGAAAAAGAAGAGATGAAAGAAAGAAGGTTTCCAAGTCAGTCAGTCAGTCAATCGAGCTGATCACCATCTCAGCTGCCGTTGTTGTTAATCTCGTTAGCTCGTTTCTTTGTTGCCCTCCTCTCTTGTGATTTTATCCTCGAGATTACCACCACCAGTGTTTTCCTACGGGCGTCGGATATGCTGCCATTGAATATAATGCACCTCTTCTGCTTCAGGCAGCCGGCGATCTGCATTATATTTTGCAGTGCTGCTGCTGCTGCTGCTGCTGATGCTAATGGTCCTACCGATGCCTGGAGTATATGCAAATGACACATTAAGGTGCGCGCACACGTGGTGGTGGTGGTGGTGGTGGTGAAATGCAGGTGAAGGCAGAAAAGGGAAGGGAAAGACTGTAGTGTTGTGCTCCACTGACGGCAGCAGCCCCAGCAGTCGATGATTGCCATTGATCGGTTATTTTGTTGCTCTCCTTTCAAAAAGCACTTGCTCGCAGTTTTCACTTTTCAGTTTGCGTGATCTTCCTGCAGTGTTTGTTGAACTTGATGATTGATTTGCCGCCGCCGCTGCCACTCTCTGTTGTTTTTAGCGGCGTTGATGATGGTGGTGGTGGTGCTGCTGAAGTTCAGGATCATTAGACGAAAAGGGGAAATGGGATCGGAGCAGTGCTTGGGAATTCTATCCAGCCTATTGCTACTAGGCTAGCTAACCGAGTTTTGATGGTCACACTGTGTGTTGATACGCTTGGGCGTTGGCGCCAGAAAGAGAGGGAGACATGGACGCCGATCGATGATCTGGCCAATTGTTTTCCCCGCTGCTGCTACGGTTTAGTGGCCATTTGCATTGGCCATTTGCTCCATCACCTCTGGGGAGAAGTCGTCTTCTCTTCTCTGTCAGCCGAGATCTATCACCTGCACCACCACCACCACCACTTGACGACAATCGATCAGAGTCGCTCGATGGATGGATGGATGGATCAATTGACAGTGACACAACAGGTGCTGCTGATATTGAACTTCTTTCTCGGAGGAGACTTTTTACTTATTGTTGAGATTTCTCGCACTTTCTCCTCATTCATCTGTTTTGCAGATCATTTCTAGCCTTTTTAGTAGGGCGGATCAGTGTGTCTAGCAGCCGTTTAGCCTGCTGCTGCTGCTACTGCTGCTGCTGAGAAGTGCTTAAAATAGGTGAAACATGCTTAAAACATGCTTTTTTCTGGTCTCTGATGTGCTTGTAACAGATTGCTGATCATTAATTGTGATTACCTCTGCTACTGCTGCTGCATTTGCTTTATTGCCGCTGGCTGCAGTTGTTTATACCGAAAAAAAATGTGCCTGTGCTTCTGTGTGGCAGGTTAATTGTGTGTGTCTCCCTCACTCCTTTTTGCCCATTGTCGCACCTTGGTCAGCTCTGTTCTGTTTTGTTATGCTTTTTGTGCCGTTTCATTCGTTTTTATGTGTCTGTCTACTACTATATTCAATTACCAGAGTCTCAACGTCTCTGGCAGCCATTTGCAGCAGCAGTCTGATGCAAAAGGCTACTGCAGTAGCTTTGCCTAATTAGCAGTGCTAAATAATCACCGCATGATTTACTACCACTGAAGGAGAGGGGAAACTGAAAAGAGATACTGAAGTTGCTGCTGAAGTTGCTGCTGCTGTTGATAAAGTGACCATGTGAAAAAAGGTCTAAAAATACCTGTTAGCTGCAGCAGCTCTCCTTTCTTGTGCAATTATGACACTGCTGCAAAATAAAAGTGTGCAAAACAGTGGCGGACTGGATGCGGACGGATAATTGGCGGCATTAATTTGGGCTTTCGCTGCTGCTACTGTTCCAAAGGATCACTTGTTGCCTTCCACACGTGTTGCCTCGAGCACTGAATGAAATGTGCTTTCACATTTGCAGTAATGTGCTACTGTGGTGGTGGTGATGGTGGTGATCGTTTGGCACTTTCACTCACTTTCACTCCATTGTTGACTGTGATCTTATTATGTCCACTTCTCGATTCCTTTCTTGTGTGCTGCTGCCTAATCACAGGTTCTAGTTTTTTGCCTATTGTTCCTGTGCACACTGCACAGAAGCAGCAGAAACAGCAGCAGCAGCAGCGATATTATCTAGATCAGATCGGCGATTGTCTGCATTTAGGCAGAGAATAGTGGCCAGAAGATGCTTTCAGGAGATGATATTCAGAGATATTTAGAAAGAGAATTTCAAGGTGTGTCACTGGACCAAACTGGACTGGACTGAACAAGAGCAGAGACAATGACAACTTGTGCTGTTGGTGGAGACAACAAAGACACAGACAGACAAAACTTTGCTTCTAACAGCTCACGTAAACTTTAATCTGATTTAGTATGTGCTGCTCCACATTTGCATTGCATCACATTGCTTTCATTCTTCTTTCAATTGGACACGCTTTTGCTTTCACTCTTTAGTTTACTTTCCTTCCTCGATGTGAACTGGGGTGGATCACCCCTTTTCGCCATCACCACCACCACCACCACCACCAAATGGCCGTTTAGTGTCTAACCGATTGCCGTGTGTTGCCAAATCATCCTCATCGGTAGCACCTGTCAGTAGCTGTTCTGTCCTCTTCTTCTTCTTCTTCTTCAATCATATTTGCCTCGTTTCTCCCATCCATCTATCCATCCATCCATCCATCCATTTCTCCCATCACTGCCTAATCAGTGCCTCTGTCTGTGTGTCTGTGTGTTTATTTACCCACTGCTCAATCTTCGACAAATGTTCTCCTCTCTGTGTCGAAACACGCTCTCTCTCTAGCAGCTGATTGAGTGTTTAGCAGTTTAGAAGTAGAAGTGGAAATTGGTTGTTTGACAGCGCCGCGGCGGCGGTAATTGCTCGATTTCTCTCTCAAGGTGTACTTTCTTTTCTTTCTTCTTTGCTTGCTCTCCTTTAATTAGACACACAGTGTCGGCGGTGTGTGTGTTCTATTTTGGAACACTTTGCCTTCTTATACTTCTTGTTCAGTTTCTGCTTCTTGAATCGCCGACATCTGTCAGCTGATCTGAAGTAGTAGTCGTGAAGTGAGGTGGGCGTAGAAGGGAAGAGAAAATCTGGCATCACTTGCTCAAATATTGACAGAACCTTGAAGAGTGGCTCATTTACTTTGTGAGCTATTTTAAATTTGGAGTCTTTCAGACTTTTGATATGCGCAGGTGAAACGCGAGCGAAGGATACACTCGACAGAAAGAACTTTGCTGTTCCGTTTGGAAAACTCTGCTGCTGTTGTCTTGTCTTGTCTTGATGATTTTAGCAGTAGCTTTCGCTCTTATCCAATCAGCCAATTACCAGTGCCGCAGTGAGAGCAGCAGAGTTTATCCTCAGACTTATCCTCAGATTTTGTTTTCTCTCTTCACTTTCCCTTTCACTTATCCACTCTCACTTCAGACAACTCTTCTGATCTCAATTGCTCACTCATTGTGCTCAGTGAGTAGTTCCCAGAGCCGCCAGTATCCACCATTTACCTGAGCTATTAATTAGCGGTAAGTGAGCAGGGAAGAAAGTCAGGCAGTCAGTCTTTTGATTTGGAAATTAATTAGCAGTGTGCTGAGTGAGCCCTCAAGTTCAAGTGTGGGAGAACACACACAGACAGAGAAAAAGTTTAAGCTTCCCCATTGTCTGCAGACAATTGAACTTTTTTGTGCCACTGTTCAACAGGCTGCTGCTGCTCACTTTTAAGCTCGATTACCCCAAATAACAGACAGTAGCATTAGCAGCCTGAATATTGACATTAGCAGCGGAGGAGTAATTAAATTGTCTCTCTTGTCTTTCAGTTCAGTCAGTGAGAAAGACCGGCGAGGAGAAGGTGATGAGAGATGGAGACGGAGTGACTGACTGACTGACTGACTTGCCATTTCAATTGACTGCTAATGTCCATTCCATTCAAGTGCACTTTCTCTCTCTGCGATGATGATTGTCTGCTGCTGCTGTTGTTGGCAAATCACCGGGGGAGAAAGTTGTGGTGCTAGTGGTGTCATTTGCATAAGTGAGCGAAACGGAGCAGAGAGGTGATAATTCTCATTATTGACTATCATTCACTGATGATGATTACCACAATCATCCACTAATTGTCATTGTCATTGATCTTACTGCATCTTTCTCCATCTGTTCACCTTTGCCTATAAGATTGTCTGTGGGTGATCGCTCTGTGCACAGCTCCGGTGGTCAGCTTTCCTTCTTGTTGGGGAACAAGTGTTGCTTATTTTATTGCTGAAGTTGGGTGGTGAAAAGAATGAATGAAGAATGAGCAGAGAAAAAGAGAGAGAGAGAGAGAGAGAGAGAGAGAGAGAGAGGGAGAGGATAATCGGTAGCTTTGTCTGCTTCACTGAGATTGTGTCGATTGAGCTTTGATTGTGTCTGTTTGTGCTGTCTGTGTCTGTGTGTATTTCCGGGATTTTCTCAGCTCAGCTCAGCTATCTTGTGCGAACCTCCCTGTACTGCTTTTTTCTGTTCTAATCTAAATCTTTTCCTTTTTCTTTTTTACCACTACAGAACCTGCATCCCTCGGACAACATCGACACCTATCTGACCAACTTTTGCGTCTGGCAGCACAAGAAGCGGTTGCGCGAGTCAGGTGGTCCGACGCCTGACTGGGATCACGCCCTGCTTCTTTCCGGGTAAGAGTTTAACGGATAACCAGAAAGAAAGAGGGAGAGATTAAGGGCAAATGTTTTCATTTGGTTTCACTTGCCCGTAGCCATTTCACAGAAGAAAGAAAGGAGTCAAAAGTTTCTCTCGGCTGTCTCAAAATTGAAAGCTCGAGCACGAGAGCTCGAGTGCAGCAACGACAGCAGCAGATATAATTTGCCTAATTAAGTGCAGGTGACAGTGACAGCAAGTGAGCAGCAGACAATGACGATTTCATTTGCCCAGCGATTGACGACTCGGCAAATGAAAAGGGATGCTAATGGAGTTGCTGCTGCCGAAATGCTGCTGCTGTGAAATCTTCTCACAGCGAGTAGGCGAAACTGTTTGAAGTGCGTTGGAAGTTGAGCTTCAGTTTGCGCTCGCTCACTCACTGACTTTCTGCCTAAGAAAGTGATTTGTGGCCACTGGCGCGGCCATACTAAGCGAGTTGATTACTTGTAAACTCGAGCAGAGTAGACAGAGTAGACAGATACTGAGTTGGCAAATTGATTTCCGATCGAAGGTGGTGGTGTGGTGGTGGTGGTCAGCAGTAGTAGATCGGCTTTCCAGGCAGTCACTCTGATCGAACTAGATTAGCTCAGATGAACATTAGCGTTTACTTTAGCTTTAGCTCTCTCTCTCCGAGATCAATCAACTGTGCCCGGCAGATACACATTAGATAGACATAGACTTGCCTACAGTGACCATTAACCAGCTGACTGAATTCGACTGACTGATGAGGATTGAGAGAGAGAGAGAGAGTCGATGAGGAAAGTAGAGCTAATATTTGCATTTCTTCACATTGTTCCGTCGTTGTTGCTGCTGCTGCAGTTTCTATCCGAAAATTAACCTCATTTCGAGAACTGCTGCTAAGTGGCTGGCCACTTCAGCTTCAGAAGTTGGCACAGCTGTGTGTGTGTGTCCAAAACTTGGTGTTTACAAGCGACGATTTTGGGAGAGAGGAAAAAGGTCAGCAAAATGGTGGAGAGCACTTCTCTTTGGTGCCGAAATTAGTCACCACCACCACCAATCAATCGATTAATGTCTGTGCCAAGATTGGACTGACTGACTGGACTTCTATTGTCTCAGCTCTTCTTTTTCGATTGAACTGCCACACATTGGTGCTTTCTCTATTTGGACACTTCTCTGCGCCTTCTCTGAACACTCTTGTTTCGAAGTTACACTTTTCATCGGGCGGTGATCAAGGCCACAGTTGCTGCTGCTGTTGTTGTCATGTTCGATCACTGAACGAGACTGGACTGTCATGCTTTGCTGGTGGTGATAATTGTCAGAGCGGGGGAGGAGGAATGAAAAAAGGAGAAAAAAGGATTCCAAGGTAGAGGTGACTTTTGCGCCAGCTCTCATTATCTTCCATTGTTCTACTGTTTCTTCATCTTCTTCACTTTCTTCTTCTTCTTCTTCTTGGTGATCATAACCAACGTTTCTATTTTGCTTCTTCTTCTTCTTCTCCTCACCACAGAATCAACATGTACGTCGTGGACTCGCTGGGCCGTCGGAAGCGGCACGTCGTCGGCCTGGCGCCCGTTTCCGGCATGTGCAACTCCCTCAACTCGTGCACCATCTCCGAGGGGACTAGTTTTCAGGTGAGGAGATATTCCGAGAGGATTCTTGTCTGATATGTCTGATCTGTCTGACCGGTGGACTGTCATCTCCTTTATGAACACGCCTTAGAAATGTTGCATCAGCTCTGCTGCAGAACGAGCAAAAGAGTTCGGCTTCTGCTGTGTTCTATTTTGAGCTCGGTTCTTCAAGTTTTCTAATTCTAATTCTTGATGATTCTTATTCTTTCCACTTCTTCTTCTTCTTCAGACGGTCCTCGTCGCCGGCCACGAGATGGGCCACAGCCTGGGCATGGAGCACGACGGCGCCCAGGACGGCAACGCCTGCAACAAGGACGACTTTGTGATGTCGCCGACGCTGGGGCCCGGGAAGACCACCTGGTCGGAGTGCAGTCGCCAGTACCTGGACAAGTTTGTACTGACGCCGCAGGCGACCTGCGTCCTCGGCCGCTCCAGCCACGTCAACATCATCCAGCAGTTCATTCCCGCCCATCAGCTGCCCGGCCAGCGCTTCTCCGTGGACGACCAGTGTCAGTTTCGATTTGGGCCGACGGCGCGCCATTACAGCGGACAGCAGCGACGGGAGATCTGTCGGGTGATCAAGTGTCACGTGAAGCCTGGTCACCACCACCAGTCTCATCAGCGGAAGAACTCTGGCAATGGATACTACCCGGCGGCCTCGGCGGGTCGCAGCCTCTACAATCCCTATCCGCCCAAGTCGACGTACAATACGCACCCGGCGCTGGAGGGCACAGAGTGCGGTGATCAGATGGTATGTTTTTGCTTTACTTTCACTTTAGAATTAGAAAACTAACAATTGCCTTTTGTTTCAGTGGTGCCGAGAGGGCCGCTGCGTCTCCAAGAGCGAGGGCATTCTGCCCATCATTGACGGCGGCATTGAAGAGCCGGTGGTGGCTGTCGACGGACTGCCCAATGGCTCTCCGCAGACAGAAAACACCAGCCCTGGGGACGACGTCGACAACTACCTCATCTCGAGGACAAAGTATCCCGCGACTGAGGAGAGAAGAGTCTCCGGGGAGACTGCTGATCTTCTCAAAAATCACCACCATCAACAGCATCATCAGCACAATCCAAACTCTGCGCCCAAGCTGAACAAGCTGAAGCCAAAGCCCAGTCCGTATCACTACAAGTACAACAGTGCCACTGATGCTCGAAATGGCTTTGGATCGAGGAACAGCAACAACAACAGCAATGGCACAGCTGTTGAGCCGACGATTGAGGCCTACCTGAGCACCTCTCAGAACAAGTACAATCCCTACAATGAGGGAAGCAGTTCAAGTGGTGGCTGGAAGCCCACTCGAGATTCATCTCGAAAGTCGACCACTTCACGGCCTCGTCCCTCGTCGTCCTCTTCGGCTCGACCCTATCATCATCACCCCAATCATCACCACCACCACAGCGGGCCCCCGGTGCACGGCAACTGGACCGTCTGGAGCGCCTTTGGCCCCTGCATCTCGGAGTGCGTCACCAGCAGCCTCTTTGCAGCAACAAGCAGCAGCAGTGCCGGCGGTGGCATTCCGGTGGGCGTCATGACCGCACTGCGGCGGTGTAGCAATCCAACGCCGATCAACGGGGGCGCCCAGTGCTCCGGTGCCGATACCAAAGTGAAGCTGTGCAATGCCTACCAGGTAAGTGCAATGACGTTGTTGTTGTTGTTGTTGTGGTTGTGGTTGTGTCAGAACAAGTCCTAATGATCATGATGGGAAAACATAGCTGCTGAGCTGTAGAGGACAGTAAACAATTGGCCAGTTCAGAAGTTCTTGCTGAGGTGAATTAGCAACAGTGGTGCGCTCATTCAGAGAATTCACAGCTGTTCTTAGCGTGTTATTAGCAGAAAAAGAGTAAAAGTGTAGAAGTGTAGTGGTAGACAATAGCAGCAGTAGACATCAGCGGAGACAGGTGCGTAATAACGGTGTGATATGCGCAAGGGGGGGGGAAGGTTAATTGTGCCCAGGTCCAGCAGACACTGCTTTGCTTAGTCATTGAGGAGGGGAAAAGGAGATAAAATTGTGTGTGTGCGTCAGTTTGTGCGCAGCCAGGCACAGCAGTAGATTATAATTAAATTAAATTACACACAGTCAGATAGCGAGGGGAGACGTGAAGATGTGTGTGGTGGTGGTGGTGGTGCTGGCTAATTAAATTAGTGTGCAGTGGCTGCTTTTGCTGCTGCTAATTACTTTGTCAATGAACTGAATTGCTAACTGGATAGGATAGGATAGGATATTATATGCGCACTCATTTGCTCATTCTGGCTGACATTGATTTCATCTCTCTCTCTCTCTCTCTCTTTGCAAACACACAGGTCTGCTCGGCGGAGAGTGCCATCTCCGCGGCGACGGGCGCCGGCGCCAGCCGCCTGAAGGCGGACGCTGGCTCCCTGGAGTCGAGCCTTCACCAGCGCTACCGAATGCGCACCGTGGAGGAGTACATTGGCGACACCTGCTCGGCGGCGGCGGCCATCAACGACAAACTGGAGCACCACGGGACGCAGTACCCCAGCTATGACTGTAAGTGATGTTTAAAATCAGATGATGATGAAATGAAATTCTAAAACTCTTTTTTCCTTTCTCAGCCGCCTCGCACAGCTGCTACGTCTGGTGCCACAAGGTGGGCGGCGGGTACATGAGCCAGGGATGGCGGCTGCCCGATGGGACGCCCTGCGGTCGAAAGCTGCCCGGTGTGGCATCTGCTGCACACTCGCCCAGCAGCAATGGAACGATGCTCAGCACCGGGCACTGCTACAATGGCCAGTGTCGGCCGTTCAACTGCGCCGGGGAGATGCATTTTAGAGCCGCTGCAGGCACTCATTTGCCGTCGCCCTCTGCCAGCAATGTCTACAGTGGAAGAGGAGTGGGCAATAGCACTTCCACTTCAGCAGCACCCGAAGAGATTGTTGAAGAAGAGGTCGACTGTCCCTCACCGGAGAAGATGCTTACAGTGCCCGGTGGTGGTGGTGTGGAAGCGGATGAGGCGGCCACTGCTGGCGACTACGACTCCAGCTATCGACTGGTGAGGGTTAGGGGAGGAGAAAATCAAAAGACTACCCCAACTACCGATCATCACCACCATCAGCTGCAGCCGCCAAAGTCGCCCGTCGATTGGACGGCACTTCATGGCCATCATAATCATAATCAGCAGCATCATCAGCAGCAGCACTCTCTTCTCGGCCCTGCACAGCAGAACTTCTTTAGCAGTCTGAACCTCGCCGGAGGAAATCATCATCAGCAGCAGCAGCAGCAATCGACGTTCAACGGTGCTGGCAACTGGTCCGAGTGGACCCCGGTCACCGAGTGCCAGTACTCAACTGCCTGCATCACCACCGGGCGAGGCTTTCGCCTGGTCACTCGCGAGTGCCGTCGATCGTAAGTGATACTTTTGAGCGAAGACTTTGTTCAAGCCTTTCTCTAATCGATTCCCTTTCCCACTTTTTTTGCCCAGAAACGCCTGCGTCGGTCGGCGAGAGGCGCTGCAGTTGTGCGAGGAGATCAGCCAGTCGGTGCACCGCGACCCGACGCTCTACGACCTCTACGAGCAGTACTGCCCGAGGACGAGGCGGATCAGTGCGGACGCCTACGCGGGCACCATCTGCGCCAAGTACCGCGTCAAGTACCCCAGTCTGCTCTCGGGCAATGGGCGGCAGCTGCTGGGTAAGCTCTACTTTCTACTTTGCCTTTTTTAGCAAACACCTAATCAACAATCCTCTTGCCTTCTTCTCCTAGGCAAAAACTCGGGCTGCATCGTCGCCTGTGAGGACCGCGTGTGGAAGGATATCCACTATCAGATGGACGCATTTGAGGACGGCAAGTTCCCCTTTGGCACTGACTGCTCGGAGCCGAATGCCACGCTCAGCGGCGACTCGCCCGGCTACTGTCTCAATGGAAAGTGCATTCGATTTGGTGGTGGCGGTGGCAGCTCTGGCATCTCCTACGACACCGCCGACTCGGTGCTCTACCGCAGCGAGATTCTGCAGCTCTTTGCGCCGGACACCTTGCCCTCTGCCGTTGGTGGGCCTACTTCTCTCAGTTTGCCTGTGGCCTCATCCTCTCCTAGTGTTGGTGGCCTGGCCAGCTCCGGCTCCACTGTGAACAGCGAGAACTCGCTGCTGTACAGTACCATCAGCAATGAGCTGTACAAGCGGGCGACCAGTCACCAGAGCTCGCCTGGGCCGGCGGCGGCTCCTTTCCCTCCGCCGAATCAGTTTAATCTGGACCAGCACCAGGGATTGCCAGCACCGGCAGCACTGCCCACCCCATCGGCACTATCATCAGCCCAGGGGCCACTACCATTACCATCATCATCATCATCATCATCAGGTGAAGACAGCAGTCTGACCTTTGCCACGCCTCGTCGTCGTCCCTCTGAGCTGGAAGGCTCAGGCTCAGGCAGTCGGCTGCAGCTGAGGCGCATCAAGCGGTCGGCGCTCAACTTTGGCGCCGCGCGGCACTTTCGGACGATGAAGAGGAGAAGGCAGCAGCCTGAAAAGCAGGCTGAGGAAGAGGAGGAGAACCCTTCTTCCACTTCTACTGAAAATTCCCCAGCACAAACTCAACCCAGCGGCGGTGTCATCTTTCGGAAGGCCTCCGTTCAGGAGGCACTCGACCCGGAGGCGGACTACGTCAGCTGGACACTCATTCGCTCACACCGCAGAGGATCGCCACTGATGCCGCCGAGGGCATCCTCCGCCTCGGTCACCTCCTATCACAATCACCACCACTACAACAGCAATGGAAATGGCAACAGTCCTCAACAGCATCCTGGATACTCTGCGTCCTGGACGCCGGTGCTGCCTAAGAAGCCACTTCGCCCCATTAAGCTGTCGCACTTTACGCTGCAGACGGCCAAGCGGGTGGCGGCCAACAAGCTGAAGAACAGCGTCGATGGTGGAATAACTCCAGCAGCTCCTAAGCAACAGCAACAACAACCGGCACAACAACCGGCCGAGCACCTGCAGACGTTCACGCTGGTGAAGCACGACAAGAGTCGCCTGGTGCAGCACATTCGCACCTGGCAACAGCAGCCGAGGACGGTGCTGCTCACCAGCAATCACATTGCACTGCCGCTCGGCAATCAGACGAGATTTCTCGATGACGATGAGGAGGAGGAGGAAGAGGTCAACGAAGACGGTAGAGGAAACGATGGTGGTAATGCAAACGGTGAAGAAGAAGAGGGCGACCAGACGACGGAGGCACCTGAAGAGGTGCCCAGGTCAAATCATCAGGAAGAGGGTGATGATGAGCAGCAGCCAAAACAACAGCTCTCGCCAAAGATTCGCAAACACTTTAGCCTCGGTCACGAGTCATGGCCGCCGGCCAGCAGCACAGGCAGTGACTCCTCTTCCGACAACAACAACAACTTTGCCGAGGAAGAGAACGACCAGTTTGCGGCGGCGGTGCATCACCAGAAGTCCTCTTCCTCTGCTCGAAGGCGTGCTGATCACCAGAAACAACACCGACAGCAGCAGCAGCAGCAGCCTCGCGTTGAACTTCGCGTCGAGCCGTACGTGTGGAGTGTGATTCTCTCGGAGTGCTCTCGCGCCTGTGGCCAGGGCATTCGCAGTGTCCGGGTGGTCTGCACGGTGGGCACGAAGACGGTGGATGAGCGACTCTGCGATCGAGGCCTGAAGCCCATGCACAAACGGGTGGAGCCGTGCAAGGAGCGCGACTGTATTGGAAGGTAAGTGGGCAGGGCTGATCTGACTTGCTCATAGCACAACTTGTGCACATTTCCCTTCCTTCTTTAGATGGCGTTCAGAGCCCTGGTCGGCGTGCTCCTCCAGCAAGTGTGGCGGCAGCGGTCAGCGAAAGGCGGCGGCCAACGCTTTCCAAAGTCGAACTATCATCTGCGTTGGTCCATCCCGAGGAGGAGGAGGAGGAGGGTCACCGTTCTCTTCGGGGAAGCGAAAGCGTCATGCTCCAGCAGAGGAAGAGGAGGAGATGGGCTTTGGAGAGGAAGATCTGTGGAACAGTGCCCCAGAAGACACATCTGCAGCTGAAGAGGAGCCACCGACTACCGTTGACCCAGTGGCGATGATGACGACGACGCCGACGACATCGGAGCCAGCAGCTCCGCCTCGGGCCCGAGTCTTCTCCATCCTCAGTCACCAGTACTGCGACCAGGACACGAAGCCGGTGCAGTGGCGATCATGTCCAGCAGCAGCATCAAGTATGGTCACCGCCGACTGTTGACCCGTCTTACCATCAAGTTGATCGAAGTCTATCGCCAAAGTCCGTTTGGAATGTTTCAATGCTAGTCACCATTATCATCATCCTACACAAACATTTTATTTCATTTTTTCACACAACTCTGATGCGTTTTGTACAACTAAACACAATACAAAAGACCGATTTTTTAATAATAAAGACTTCCTTTGATAATTTTTTGTGATGAATTTTCCCTGGTTTTGGGCAGGCTGGCCGGGAAAAAAATTAAAAATTGACGGAACTCCTGGCGCCATCTATCAGTGAAAATCTGAACTAATTTTACTAGGTCTTTTAATAAATTTTATTTCTTCACTGACCTAATAAAATTAGTTCAGATTTTGACCGAAAGATGGCGCTAGTAGTTATTTTAAAAATAATTAAACTACTAGCGCCATCTTTCGGCCAAAAAAATAAACTATTTTTACTAGGTCGTTGAAGAAATAAAATTTATTAAACAACCTGATATAATTGACTTGTATTTTAGCCAAAAGGTGGCGCTAGTAGTTTTAAAAAAATATTTAAAACAACTACTAGCGCTACCTGTCGGCCAAAATATGCACTAATTTTTCTAGGTCTATAAAGAAATAAAATTTATTAAAAGACCTAGTAAAATAGTTTCTAGAAACGCCGATAGGTAGCGCTAGTAGTAATAAAAAAATTATTTAGAACTACTAGCGGCACCTGTCGGTCAAAATATGAACTAATTTTACTAGGTTATTGAAAAAATGAAATTTATTGAAAGATCTAATAAAATAGTTCCTAGAAATGCCGATAGGTGTCGCCAGAAGTATCATAAATTTTCAAAAAATAATTTTCAAAAATTGAACCCGAAGTGAACCTGGAGTTATTCCAGAAACAAAATGTACAAAATGATTGAATTTATTTTTGATCAAGGAGTACAAAAGGGGGCGCTATCAAAATGACCATTTGCTGGACACGTGAGGTAAATAGTATAAAAGGCTGGTGCTTGCTGGCTGTGATCGGCTCATTCGCCGCTCCTTCATCCTCGGGCATGGTCGCCTTCTCACCACCAACTCTCTCCAATGCTGCAAGCTTTCCGAAGTTGAAGATCATCCATCCATCTTGAAGAGACCGCATCAGCAGCCAGCTAGCAGGACACCACTTGCAAAGGATTAAAAACAGCTTTTCACTTCGCCCCACTCCGTTTTCTGGTACTCCTTGGTAAGTCACACTTTGTTTGTTTGCTTTGTTTTGAGCTTCTGTACATAGGATTTGAGATGTTTGTGTTGAAGAAAGATGATCCTCCGCCTGATCAGAGGATCTTCGTCAGCTGCTGCTGCTGTTGCGTCGTCCTCGGCAGGCCCTTCACCAGCACCGCGTGCTGCCTGTGATTGTTGTTGTTGGGCTGCACCAACTGGGCGGTGATGACGCCGGGCGTTCCTCCAACGCCAACGGCCCCGGTCGTCGCCGTCGTGGCCAGCGTAAACTTCGGTCCGCCACCGAGACCTACGCCTCCTCCTCCTGCCGAGATCAGATTGGGCTGAATGGCGATCTTGCCATTGTTTACCACGAGATATGCGCCCAGACTCTTCATCTGCTCGGCGCTGAGGGAGAGCACCATCTTGGGCGAGGTGTTGACGGTGATGTTGCCGTTGGCCAGCGTCGTCACCTTCTTCATCGGAATCGCCGTGAGGACGGTTGGCTGGGCGGCGGCGGCGGCTGTGGTTACGGTCGCTGAACTTTGCTGCTGAGGATGAGGATGAGGATGAGGATGAGGAGGAAGATGGAGAGGAAGATTGGGCGTCAGATTCTGCTGCTTCTGCATTTGCGTGGCCGTCGATTGTTGTTGTTGTTGGTGCTGCTGCTGATGTTGTTGTTTACTGGCCGCCGCCACTGCCTTGGCCGCCGCTTTCTGCTGTTGCTGCTGCTGAATGAACTGCTTTGAGGCGTTGAGGATGGCCGTGGCCATTTGCGGGGGCAAATCGGTGGTCTTCTTAGCCGCCGCCGCCGAGAGGACGGGCCCACCACCGTTGAAGGACGGGCCCCCATTGACAGTGACCAGCGGCGGTTTCGCCGACGGTGCTGCGCTAGTTTTTGTTGCTAGTAGCTGCTGCTGCTGTCCAGCTCCTCCAGCCCTTCCCTTGGTGAGCATCACCACTTTGGGCGTCGTCTTTGCAGCGGGCACGGAAGAAGAAGAAACTGGCGCTGAAGAGGCTAAGGCCGAAGCTGGGGAAGCTGAGGAAGAGTTTGAAGCTGAGGAGGTGATGGAGGTGAGAGGCTTCAAAGTGCCAGCTGCCCCACCGGCTGCCGATGATGTTCCACTGCTGTAGATGATCTTCACGGTGCTCATCGCCGCCGCCGCCGCCGCGGCCGTCGTCGAAGTCGCTCCCACCTTCGGTGCAGCCGCCTTCTTTACCACGGTGGTCGGCGTGGTCTTTGACGTCGGCTGCTGTTTCACCGTCTGCACTCGCTGCTTCTGTCGGGCCATCTTCAGGGCGGCCGTGCGGCACTGGGTGGCCAGCGCCTTGCGCCGCTCCAGTAGCTGCTGCCGACGGGCGGCCACCAGGCTCTCCACGCGGCCGATGTCCTCGAGGACGGAGCGCCAGACGGCGAGGCGCTTCGCCGCCCGTTCCTCCTTTCCTAGCTGCTGATGCTGCTCCAGTTGGCTACTTCCCGATCCCGAGCCGTTGCTGTAGCTGTTGGGCGACCAGGATCGGTTGCTGGTGCTGGTGCTCTGACTGCTCTGGCTGCTCTGGCTGCCGCCGCTGCTGGTCAGCAGTTGTTGCTGGTTAAAGGCTCGCTTTCGATTTGATTTGCTGTTGTTCAGGTTGTTGTTGCTGTGGTTGTTCCGACTGCTGCTGCTGCTGCCGATGCTGTTTCGTTTTTGCCTCTTGTTTCCGCTTCGGCTAGTGATCTGCAGGCTGTCCTCGAGGACAATGTGCTCCGGAATGGTGACGTACTTGAGGAGGGGCGAGGGCGGCTGCGAGGTCTGCAGTGCTGACCGCTTGAAGACCTTTGCCGGCCTGGAAACGGCTGCTGATGGCTTCCGCTGCTTTTTAGCCGCCTGCTTTCCATTGACCACAGTGACCTCCAACTCCTCGACTTCCGGTTCCTCCTCCTCCTCCTCTTCACTCTGCCCCAGCTCTCCCCAGATAGCCTTTTTGATGATGCGAGCTGATGCTACCTCGGGTGATCTCTTCTTGCGTTGCTTTTTCCTCTTCTTTGCTGGAGGCTGCTGATCGACAACGGCAGCGGCAGCGGCAGCGGCGGCGGAAATGCTCTGGTCGTTCTGGTTGTCGTTCTGGTTGTTCAAGGCGAGCGCAAAGACGGCGGACAGCGTTGAGGGCGTGATTTGGCCCGCCAGCTTGGCTGGCTTCTTCGGCTTCTTCTTCGGGCCTGGGCCGTCTGGAGTAGCTGCCTTGCTCTGCTGTTGTTGTTTCTGCTTTCGCCCAGTCGCAGCCGCCGACTTTGCCTGCTGTTTGCCGTTGGCGGTCGTTTGGGTTTGGGTTTGGGTGGCAGCCGAGGAGGTTTTGACGGCGATGTCAGCTGCCGCCGCCGAGCGGATGTCCACTAGGTCGGCTTTTGCGGGTAAAGCAGTGGTGATGGTGATGTTTTCGGTGGTTGGTTTTGCTGTCATCGTCGTCATCGTTGACAGATCAAAGGTGTGAAGCTTCGTGAAGTGCTGGCTGCTGTTGTTGTTGCTGATGGCAAGCTTTGAAGGCGATGAGGTGAGTGGTGTTGGCGGTGGTGTCGTCGTCATCGTCGTCATCGTGGTTGTCGAACTGCCACTTCCGCTGCTGATGAGATTATTCAGGTTGCTGGCGGCGGAGAAGGTGGAGGTGCGCAGGGGGAAGCTGCTCGAAGCTGCGGTTCGCAGACCGCTCATCGAGGACGGCGGCGGCATCAGCAGCTGGTCGTCCTCGCCGCCGCCGCCGCCGTCCTCCTCCTCCTCGTCGTCGTCGCTCTCGAAGAGCACATCGGGCAGCGAGGGGCTGATGGTGTTCAGGCCGAAGAACCTGGTCCGGGAGAAGGGCCCGCCGGAGGAGAGCCATCCGAGATCTTTGCCGGACAGTTTGCTGCCGTTGTTGACACTGACGCCGTTCTTGAGCGGCGTCGGCGAAGCGCCGGCCGGGACAAAGTGGTTGCTCACATTCGCTGTCATCATCACCCGAAACAGGTGGTGGTGATGACGGGGGTGATGGTGTCTTCAGCTGTCGATGTCGCTGCTGCTGCTGGTGGTGATTTGTTGTTGTTGATAGAGCAGAGTGTTGATAGACGTCGGAGTACTTTCTCTCACTTTTCTCTGTTGTGTTGCTGTTTGCTATTTGACGCAGGTGAAAGAAGAGAGTGAGAGAGCGCGCGGAGAAGCGAAGAGAGCAGGGCGCCGAGTCCGTCTCGCTCTCTCTCTCTCTCAGCACGAGGCAACACACAAACACACGCACTTGGCTGATTTTGGGTCGGCGGAAAGCGTAAGCTTTCTACAGCTGGCGGTAAAGCAGCGCTGCTCTCATTGAGGGGAAAAGCCTTACGGCCTCAACGGCCCCAAAACAGGCACAACCAATCACAAAAGAAGCGCACACAAAGCAGCGGCAGCGGTTTGGTGGACGTCGTGGGGGAGCTCGCAGAGGACGTGCACTGCTGACTGGAAGAAAATAGGCGCGCAGATTTTTACGACTTTATTTTTTTCTACTTTGAGAATCACAACAACATTCAAGTATCTACAGAAGAAAATGATCATCAAATTATCAGCGAATGGTCACGCCCAACTGCTCGACCAGGGCGGCCTCGATCTGGCCGTGGACGACGTTCACCTCGGCGCTGGTCAGCGCCCGCTCCATCGATCGGTAGACGATGCGGTACATGTTCGAGGTTCGGCCATCCTTGGGATGCGTCCACGCCTCCACCAGGTGCGCCTGCTCGACCATCTCGCCGCCAATGTCGAGGATGATGGCGTGCACGTCGTTGGCCGACCACTCCTGCTGCTCTGTTGGTAGCCAGAAGCTGATGTCGAAGACCTTTTGCGGGTAGACGCTGATGGGGCGGTAGGCGACCCGCTGGAAGGGCTCCAGGTGTTCGAACTGGTGGAGGAAGCCGCTGTCCCGGCTCCAGAAGAGGCGAATGTCGGGGATGTCGTAGTAGAGCATGGCGAGGCGCTCCAGGCCGCAGCCCAGCGCCCAGCCGATCGTACCCGCCTGGCCGGTTCGATTTAGAATCTCGCGGTGGACGACGCCGCAGCCGAGCATCTCCATCCAATCGTCCTCGCTATTCTCTTCACCAGAATTTTTCGGCGAAGGCCTTCGAATCTCCAGCTCCCAGCTGGGATGGGTGAAGGGAAAGTAGGCCTCTACCCAGCGAGTCTCAGTGTCGGGGCCCAGCAGCCGGCGGATGTACGCCTCGACGCCCTTCTTCAGCTGCCGCTCGACGAACTTCGACGCCTCGAGGGAGTAGCCCGCCTGGACGGCCTCGGTTTGCTCGCGCTGAGCGCGGTCGAAGATGGAGGCGATGCCGGCGGCGGCCATCTGAAGAGGAAGAAAAAAGAAGTTCGAAATTAGAAAGCTTGAAAAACAGGAACAGATCAACTTCTACCTCCTGGTCACCCTCTCGATAGAGTTGGACCACCTCTGCCTGGTGAAAGGCGGCGTGGTGGGTGCGGTTCACCTCGTCGCGGCGGTAGACGTCGCCGATGATCATAAACTTGCCACCATCACCATCACCCCCATCATCCTTGAAGCACCGCTCGAAGCACTGGTGCTGGTGGGCGGAGGTGTGCCCTCGCAGGACGTGCCCCCGGTCGACGTAGAAGGTGTCCGTTCGGCTGCGGGAGATGTGGTCGGGTGGGACGAGGATCGAGTCAAAGTTGGCCCAGGTGGTCACTACCGGGTCGGGGAAGTGGTGCACTCGGTGGTGGCGGTAGTGGCGGCGAAGCGATTCGGCTACCAGGTAGATTGGATTGCCGGGCCGGCGGTAGAGCTCGGTGCCGATCAGGTCGAGGACCTTCTCCGGCAGGTTGGTCCACTCGTCGGTGCGGTAGCGGGCGCCGAGAATTTGCAGCTCGGTGCCGGGGAGGCGGTGTTCGCCGACGCGTTTGAATTTGGAGCGTCGAGGCTGAAGAAGTTGTGGTGGGTGTGGAGTTTGAAGAAGAATGAGGTTCGATTTTGGAGGTGCACAACTCCAAACGGAAGACCACGACCTGCTGAAGAGAAAGGCTGCAGCTGAGCAGTTGGTCTTCAGCAGCTGCTGAAGTCCTCTTCCTCCGCTGATAATGGTCATGATCAAGGAGGAGGTGATGATCACCAAAATCTGGAAATCTTGAAGACCAGACTGATAAGCAAAACAAAACACCAAAAACACAGCCGTCACATGTTCAGCTGGCGTTACCTCATTTACGAACAGCACTGCAAATCAAAACAAACTCGCCAGAAAAAAAGTTGTTCTACTTTTGCGTCATTCTCATTTTATTTTTTTCCAGACTAGAAACTTCCATACAAAAAGTCCATCTTTCAAATTCTTCTTAAACAAACTCCACACCACCACCACCTCCCTCACCAGCATGGGAAAGCACGAGCCGATGACGGCGAAGGCCATCGGCAAGCGCATCAAGTCGAAGGGCCTGCAGAAGCTCAAGTTCTACTGTCAGATGTGCCAGAAGCAGTGCCGCGACGCGAACGGCTTCAAGTGCCACCTGACCAGCGAGGCCCACCAGCGGCAGCTGCTGCTCTTCGGCGAGAATCCCAACCGCTACCTGAACGACTTCAGCGGCGAGTTCATGAAGGACTTTCTCCACCTGCTGAAGCGGCGGTACAGCACGAAGCGCGTCTTCGCCAACCAGGTCTACCAGGAGTACATCAAAGATCGGAATCACCTCCATATGAACAGCACGCGGTGGTGCACGCTGACCGGCTTCGTGCAGTGGATGGGCCGGAAGGGCATCTGCCAGGTGGACCACACGGAGAAGGGCTGGTTCATCACCTACATTGACCGCGACCCGGAGACGCTGCTGCGCAATGAGGAGCTGGCGAAGAAGGACAAGATGGCGAAGGATGATGATGAGCGACAGGCGAAGGTCATTGCGGAGATGATTGAACGGGGGAAGCGGGCGGCGAAGAAGGGCTCAGATGACTCTGATGAAGAAGAGGGAGAAGACGATGATCATCAAAAGGAACAGGAGGAGAAGCGAATGCTGAAGAAGGAGTCCGAGGACCAGAAGATTGCCTTCTCGCTGGCGCCCAAGAAGGCCGTTGAAAAAGTTGCTCCGCTAGGACTTCTCTCTGGTGGCCTAAAGTCGATAAAACCTTTCGGCTCTAAAAGCTCAACTTCGATTGTGAAAAAGGAGGAATTTGACGAGGACGAGGCGACTGAGGTCGAAATCAAGCCCAGCGTGCTGAACGGCCTCAAGCGAAATGTCTTTGACGACGACTTTGGGGAGAGCAAGGACGCGGTGAAGCGTAAGTAAAAAAATACTTTAGAAAGATTAAAACCTCATTTCTAAACTTTTCAATTTCCCTTAGGATCGCTCTCCAAATCCGACGACCAGTCAGCTTCGAAGAAGCAGAAGAAAAAGTCCGCCCTCGACGAGATCATCGAGGAGCAGGAGCGGTGGAAGGCGAAGAGGGCGGCTCAGCAGTCTTCTTCATCATCTTCATCCTCATCCTCATCCAAACCTTCCACCTCCTCCTGGCTCCTCCCCGACATTGTCGTCCGCGTGGTGACCAAGGACCTCGGCGCCCAGTACCACCAGAAGAAGGCGGTGGTGCTCAAGACGGTGGGCGAGTACGGCGCCGTCATTGAGATGCTCACCGGTGATCGGGCGAAGGTGAAGGTGGACGAGGCCCACCTAGAGACGGTGGTGCCCTCGAAGGCCGGGACGGCGGTCCTGGTGCTGCGAGGCGTCTACCGGGGGCGGAAGGCCTCCATCGTCTCGGTGGACGTCGAGCGGGAGCGCCTGGAGGTGGCGGTGGAGAATGCTGACGCCGGTGGGCGGACGGTTCGCCTTCGATTTGATGACGTCTCGAAGCTAGTGTCGTAGCCATTATCCCTCCTCTCTTCAAATACTGTACAGTTCCCTTCCTATACCTGTAAAATATGCAAACTGCAATACGACTCTCTCCCCAAATGTACTGAAAAGTTTTCCCCCTACTGTGTGACGATGATGATCACTTGGTGGTGGTGGTAAAAACCTGCGTGTCTACGTGCACTTTAGCTGCCAATGTTCGCTCATTGCTGATGTCAATATGTAATTGGGTCGGGAAAATTACCCGCCTATGATATCGCTCGGGTAATTTGATGAGTGCCTTTGCTTCGTTTTGTCTTTCTGCAGCTTTGCTTTTGAAAAAATGCAGACGACAACAACAGCAGCAGCGTCGGGCGACATCGACGCCAGCGGCGGTGTGTGGAAATAGAAAGGAGAAAAGGAGAAAACAGAAAAAGGAGAAATGGAAAGGAGGAAAAGATGAAGAGGAGGAAAAGAGTAAACTCTCGAAGTTTGATTGGCCAGAGCAGAAAATGAAACGCCTCCTTTCATCTATCGAGGGCTGAAGATCTCCGATTTAAAGTTTAAAAAAAAGAAGATCCCCATTTAGAACTTGGCTGCTGCTGTTGTACACGTGTTACCTGGCTGTCTGTGTTTTGGTGTGTACTTAAGGTGAGTCGACTTTCTCCCTCCTTTTCCTCTTTCTCTTTCGCTTTCTTCTTTATCATCACCTGCCTGCCTGATAACGGGCGTTTCTACGCTCAGCTCGACCTGAAGGACTGATCATCTCAGTTGCTTTCCATCAGCAGCAGCAGCAGCAGCAACAACAACAACAGCAGCAACAAAAACAGCAGGTGAATATTCGAGAGCTATCTGTTACGATTTCCATAAACTCGATACCGAAAGAGAAAAAGTCCTGATCATTATCTGCCCAACTAAACTCTCTGGAACTAAACTGTCACACACTATCTATCTACACTCACTAATTGACTTGACCTTTTCTTCTTCTCTCCCTCTTGTCTTAGCAAGCGCTTACCTGACGTCTGACGTTTCTCTCCTCTCTCTCTCTCTCTTAAACTTCTTCTTTTGTTGACTTTCTTCTGTCACTTCGTCACCACCGAAGCGAGAGAAAGTGCCGCCACCGCCACCAGCACCGCCACCAAGACAGCACACTCACTGCCAGCTCATGTATTGCACCACTGGTCGTCGTCGTCTTGCAGTAGCCTTTGCTGTCTGCCGTCGCCGAAGTACAGTGGCGACGATAGTCTCTTCGAAGCCATTGAAGAGTGTCTTACTTCGTTGCAGCAGCAGCAGCAGCAGTACCTGTACCTCATCAACAACACCACCACCGCTAGCGAAATCATCATCTCTTCCTCATCGGTACATCACCACCACCACCGGCGGCTATCGTCACCTCTCTTCGGCCATGTCCTCCTCTTCACCCTCTTCAAATGAGCCCTCTTTGGAGGTGATCCGCGAAACGCTGCGCTCCTTTGACGTCGAGTCAGGCCCCAGCAGCGCCGCCGGCCGCCTGGACCTCAGCATGGACGACGGCACCGGCATCGCCACCCTTTGCATCAACAGTCCGGCGAGGAAGAATGCCTGGAGCGGGAAGATGATGGCGCAGTTCAGCGATGTCCTCACAGTGCTTGAGGGCTGGGAGGAGGTGAGTGATCGGAATTTTTTTTAAGAAATTCCATCAAGAATCTCCTCTTCAGTTTCTAAAAATTCCCGTTTGTTTACCTCCTCCTCCTCCTCTTCTCCCCGCTTCTAAATACACCTATTTCCACCCACCAGGGCCGAGCGGTCATAATCTACGGCGCCGATGGCTTCTTCTGCTCTGGCGCCGACCTGAAGACGGTGCAGCGGTCGATGGAGCTCGAGGCTGCAAACTCCAAAAACTCCAACAACTCCTCAAATACCTCCTCCTCCTTCACCTCCTCAGGCGCCTACTACATTGCCACGCTGATGCACGACAACTTTCGCCGCCTGGAAGCGCTGCCCCTCGTTTCGGTGGCCCTCGTCGAGGGCAAGGCGATCGGCGGCGGCGCCGAGGTGGTGGCCAGCACCGACCTGCGGGTCTTTGCCGCCGACGCCCAGATTGGCTTCGTCCACGGGCGCCTAGGCCTGACGCCCGGCTTTGGCGGCGGCTGCCGCCTGGTCCGCCTGCTGGGCCCGACGCGGGCGCTGCAGATGATGTTGAGCGCCCGGCCGGTGGGCGTGGCGGTCGCCAAGGAGCTGGGCCTGGTGGAGCACGTCATCTCTGAAGGAATCAGCTCAGGGGGGGCCTCGCTGGGGGCGACCATCGCCTGGTACCACGCTCACTACGGCTCCATCAGCGTCCACGCCTCTCGTCACCTGAAGGCGATTGTGGGGCAGGCGGCGGCGGCCAGTCTGACAATGGCGGAGGCTTTGAAGTTTGAGGCGGCGGCCTTTCAGGCCGTCTGGGGCAGTGAGGAGCACCGGGCTAGTCTGGCGAACAATGTCAAGCACAACTGAGAAGGAGTTGAGGTTGATAAGGAACCTTTTAGAAACACTCTCTGTTATTCTCGTTGATCTTTGCTTTAGATTTACTCACACACCTACTGTACAGAACTTTTACCACACCCCTCTATTTATTTGTTATTAATACTTAACTGATGACTGACTGACTGAAGACTGCGGATCTTTTACTTTTGTCAACAAGTTTCAACATTCTCTTATTTAATTCCAGGTGATTCTTCATCTCCCGGGGTTCTATTTCTATTTACACTCCACCGGCCAAAAACACCCGAAGAATTCCTGCTGTTTTGGTCGCCGCTGGTCATCGTCGACCTCGACCTTGATCTTCTTTTCTGGCTCCTCTCGATTGAAACTCCTCTTTCATCACCACTTTTTCCATCACCACCACCACTGACCAGGAAGTAGTACGTCCGCCAGATGGCAAAGACGTTGACGACGGTGGTGAGGAGGACGCCGAAGCTGCCGCGCAGCAGGAGGAAGAGCAGGGAAACGAGGGCGACGACCATGCTGACGCCGTAGAGGAGGAGGAGGAGGCGGCTGCGGCAGAGGATGGCCACCAGGCCTAGAAGTTCGAAGAGGATGGCCAGCAGGAGGAAGGCGAGGGTGAGGGGGTGATGAGGGTGAGTGGCGGCGGACTGCCCTTTGGAGAGAATCTCTGAAGAATTCTAAGAAGTTCTAAGATAATTAATTTGTGAGTTCGATTTGAAGCGCTAACCTTGTTCGCTTGACCACCTTCTTCGCTGCTTGGCAGACCACCTTCTTTCTCCTTCACCTTCTGCCCATCCAAAAGGAGGCTGGTGAAGAGGCGAATGTAGATGACGGTGTTGATCAGACAGAGGATGACCAGAAGGGTGGCCATCTTTCGGTAGCGGGCGTCCAGGGCCTCGGATTCGGCCGCCGCTTCAGGGTCTTCGTAAACTTCGATTTCATCTTCAGCTTCATCTTCATCCTCCTCTTCATCTCTCTGTTGGTGTCCAGTTTCATTGCTGCCGGTGGTGGTGGTGATCATCATTTCATAACTGCTGCTGCTGCTGCTTCTGCTGCCGCTGCTTCTGCTGTCGATGATTATGACGTCCTTGTTGTTGTCCAAGGAAATATTTTCGCGCTTTCGCTGTTGATCATCAGTGCTGGCCATTGTGTTGAGTCGTTGAGTGTTTGTGGTGTTGGTGAATTTCTGAATCCGTGCTGAATTTGCGTCTCTGCTAGGCAAAAAGTGGCAGCAAAAGTTCTCCTGAAGAGAACGGGAAACACCAGACGCTCTTTGTACGACGACGACGACGATTTACTACTACTGCCTCAGATTCTTTTGCAGGAACTAGGTTTTCCCCTTTGGTAAGAATTATGATTCTGTGTCTGTGTGTGTGTTTTGATCTTATGTAAACATCTCTCCCTCTCTCTCTCCTTCTCATTTTGGCTTGTTGTTGTATAAACAAACGACTGCTGATGAAGAAGAAGAGGAGTAACACTAAAGAGAGTCTGAAACTGAAGAATCTGCAAACGAAAGCGAAAGAACTCGCCTTGAATTTTGAATTGGAAAAGGGAAATTACAATTTCAAAATCCGCCTTTGTTTTTGAAAACGGGCGTTACCTTCTTTACGAACAGGACGCCGTCGTTGACTCAGCGTTGAGAGCAAGATAAGCACTGAATGACGCAACAATTTTTTGGTCTCCCATCCTTCGAAAAAGAGTTGTCCTCTTCAAATCCAAGTCCTCTTCTAAATTCGAAATCCCATTCCCATTCTCATTCCCATTCTCATTCCCCCTCTTTCCATCCTCTCCAGGCTCATCGATGAACCTCTACGACAAGGGCTACGTTTGGAAGATGGAGACTCCGCCGGCCAATTCGAATCATCTTCTTGAGGAGGAAGAAGAAAACGAAGATGATAAGGAGGAGGAGGAGAAAGAAGAAGAGAAGATCATGGCCGAAGACTCTGAAGACTCCGATTCCAGCCTATACCAGGACACTCTCTCCACCCATGATCCCTCCACTGTCAGCTCATCTTCATCCTCTCCCTCCTCCTCCTCCTCCTCCTCCTACTCATTCTTAAGCTGTGAAGAGGATGATAATGATGAGGATGATCACCACCACAACCATCAGCAGGAACAGTCGCCGCCGCGATCCTCTTCTACCGGCGGCCGCGGCAAGGACCTTCGCCTCCTCTTTGCGCCCGTCATCAACCTCGCCACGCACATCAACGTCGTCCTGACGCCGCTCCAGGAGATGATGAACTTCGAGGACCCCCACCACCGCCTGAACCGCAAGGACCCGCCAATCTTCGCCGGGCGAACGCTCCTCTCCTCGACCTTTCACGTAGCGGTTCCCTGGCGCCCGACCACCATCGCCCACCTGGCGCGCTACCTCGAGATGAAGCTCTACGAGGAGCAGGGCCTTCGAAAAGAGCCGCCACCAGAGAGTGCTTCTTCTTCGATTTGGCCCTGGCCCTTTGCGCTCTACGTGCGAACCGCCGTGAACGAGTACCAGCCGGCGGTGAGCTCCCTGACGATGGACGACCTGCGGCGGGGGCCCGAACATCATCGCCACCTCGCCTACGAGCCCGCCTACCACCTCATTACGCTGTACTACACGCACGCTCGGGAGCTGCTGAGGGCGATGCGGCGGTCGTCGTCGCCGATGAAGAAGAAGTCGAAGAAGAAGTCAAAGAAATCAAAGGAGGAAAAGAAGAAGGCAAAGAAGGAGGCAAAGAAGGCAAAGAAGGAGAAGAAGAAAGCAAAGAAGAGGAGGGAGGAAAAGAAGAAGGCCAAAAAGTCTCGCCCTCAAAGTGCCGCCTTCCTGCCCTTCACTGACGGCCCTTCCACCTCGGGTGCTGCTGCTGCTGCCCCGCCATCATTGTCATCCTCATCCTCCTCATTCTCATCATCCTCATCGTGGTCCTTGGGAAGCGACTAGGACCCATCCATTCCACTGCACACATTCGTCTGTACACACAATGCTATTCGACCACCACCTAGTACACACTACTACCTCAACTCTGCGCACATTCTACTACTATCATCACTGTACTGAATTCTGAAGCGAACACTGACTCCACCAAATAATACCTTCAAAGCTTCTGAGCCTTCCTCCTCTTTGACTCTTTTTCTTTCTTCATCAGCTCATCAGCTCATCCTCACCAGCTCACCATCATCTCCAGCAGCGCTCGCTTTCCATTTCAGATATTTTATTATTTCCGGAAAAGAACACACAGGTCAAAACCACCACCACCGCCGCCAAAGCTCACAGAACGAAAAAAAGAAAGAAAAATACGGTAAGTGTATACAGTAAATTATTTGAGTATGTTGTACTGATCTTTTTTCATTTCTTTTTACCACCTCTTTCACACGGCAAATCCTGGCGCCGAGGGCTCTACTGCTGAAGCGGCCATCGGTCGCAGCTGAGCTCCAATGGCCGTGGCGGCGGCCAGGGCCGCCTTCTTCCTCAGCCCCCGAAGCACGTACAGGTCGTGCAGGTACCAGCAGATGAGGGCGGACTCGGTGGCCAGGATGAGCAGGTCGCGGACCGCCTTCCAGGGATCGCCCTCCTCAATGTCGACCACCTTGTGGAGGATGACGCCCATCAGGGCGAGGGCCGTGGCCAGGAGGCTGAAGGCCCAGTAGACGGCGAGGAGGAGGATCTTCTCGCGGAGGATGCCCAGCAGGCCGACCAGCTGAATCAGCGCCAACGTCGGAAAGAAGATGAGCATCACTATTTGGGCTCGCTGCGAAAGAAGAGACTGGTTAGAAATCGAGAAACAACAACAACAACAACAACAACAACAACAACAACAACATCCACTCAGCACTCACCCGCAGCAGGACCCCCTCGTAGCCCTCCTCGATGTCCAGCACGCAGAAGTAGATGAAGGCGGCCAGGGCGAAGATCAACTTGATGAGGTTGAAGACGAGGACGAGGGACTTGCGGATGCGAAAGCCCGCCGTCTTGCGGTAGGCGGCCGCCGGAGAAGGCGCCGTGGACCCGGGCCCGCCGGTTTCCGCCAGCTGGTCGGCCTCGGCGTCAGGCGGCGGGCCGAGCGGTGCCTCCTCCAGCAGCTTGCCGTACACCAGCGAGAACTTGTCGCCCAGGTTGAGGGACTGGGTCCAGCGGCTGACCATGATCGTGGTGGGTAAGTTGTGGATTTGGGGTTGTTTTGAATGCTACAAATTTGTTTTTTCAGGTGTAAATTGTGGAGCCGTTGTTGTCTTCTTCTTCTTCTTCTTCTTCTTCTTCTTTCGGTGCTGTTCACTACGCTTTACTTTGGTTGCCGTCGTTTGGTCGTCGAAGCTTCGATTGCGCGACAGACATTATCTCTTTCCTCTTCTCTTTTGCTTCAGTCCTCGAAGCCAAGCTCTGGTGGGGCAGTATCGTGTTGCTATCATCTCTCTTTCTCTCTCTCTTTTATCGTCTGGCTGAGGTTCGCTCTCTTTGCATCATAGCCATCGCCATCACCATTACCACCGAGCTGAATAGCTTTCCTCTAGCTCTCTCTCTCTCTCTCTCTCTCTCTCTCTCTCTCTCTCTCTCGTCATCACTATCGAAGAGAGAGTGTTTACGTTGCCGACAGCAGCACTGTGGTGGTGGTGGTGTCCAAGAAGTATCATCACCATCACCACCACCAACACCAGCACTGTCTGTGTTTGTGTAGACAATCTCGTCTCGGTGTGTGTGTGTGTGTGTTTGTATCGTCAATGTCACCACCACCCGAAACAGCACCACCAGCTCTGCAGTTGCGGTTGCACTCATCTCGAATGATCATCATCACCACCATCACCATTATCATCAAAACTAATTTCATCGCCGACTGAGGCGACCGACTCAAGAGAAGTGAAACTAAGTAAAAGAAAAGGCTGATGTGCCGCTTTATCACACAAGAGAACGAGTGAATGAATGAATGAGGTATGTACAGAGAGAAAGAAGAGGGAGAAGAGGAAAAACAACGAGTTGACTAGATTTTTCTAATTCCTAGAAGCCAATCTCTGGATCACCACCACGGCTCACAACAACAGCTGTTCCATCACCACAACGACCTTCACCACCACCACTAGAACTTCCAATTTGAAGTGAAGAACTTCTTCGCGTCTGCTGCTCCACCTGCTGCTTCTCCTCGCCGATGTGAATCAGATAGAGGTCGCGCAGGTAGATGAGCCCAAAGACGAGCACCAGCAGCGACCAGGAGGCGGCGCCCCAGAGGGTGGACCCGTAGAAGGTGATGAGGATGAAGTTGACCACGGAGATGGCGAACTGGAGGATGACGTAGGTGCAGGTGATGCAGAAGTACTCGCGCAGCGTGCCGATGGTGCCCAGCAGCTGGAAGAGGATGAAGAGGGCGAAGATGACGATCAGCACGATCAGGGCCGTTCTCTGTCAAGGGAACATTTTTGGGTAAGTGCCAGACCTTTTCTTTAATTTGAGAGAGAGAGAGAGAGAGAGAGAGAGAGAGAGAATGTTACTTACGCTGACATTGTATGTATTTGTAAGTGGCTTGAAGGCCTGCTCGCCGGTGGGCGGTTTGTTGTGAGCTCCAGCAGAAGACGCCTCATTGTTCATCTTGCTGGCAAAGTTCAGTATGAAGAAGATGTAAATGGCGATGGTGGCAAAAATTAGCCCCATCAGGAGGTACTTCTTCAGGCGAAAGTATAGCGGCAGTTTGCTGATAGGGGTGATGGAGTTCATGGCTGATTGGGCATTTGTTTTGGGACAGTTTAGAGGGGTAAATTGACGGAGGAGTTTGAGAGCAGCAGCAGCAGCAGTTGATAATGATGTAAACTTGTGCTTTTTGAGCCTTCTTTTGACTCAGTTGTCGTCGACGAATTGAGAGAATGCCTGTTCTAGTGAGAGAGAGAGAGGGAACTTGGATACTTGGGTAGCACTTGTGTGAGTGTGTTCTTGAGTTGTAGTGTAGTGTGTTCCATTAGCCTAGGTAAACAACGACCGACAACCAAAAACAACACCGAAAGTGGCGGCTTCATTTACCCGCGAGACAGAGGAGGAGGACAGTTTTTGTACATTGATCGATCGTTCGATCGATTCATTCTCGAATCACCTCCAATTTTGCCGCCAATTGTGCAATCGAGCAATCACCGCATGATCACCACCACCACCACCACCATCACCTGCTTCATCAGGTCTCCAAGGTGACCATTATCATCACTGCGGTTACCATCACCACCGAGCTTCCTCAACCAATCCTCCCTCTCCAAAAGAGTGCTTCTAGATGTGCTCTTTACTCTGACTCAGAGAGGAAAGAGAGTTTGTCTCCTTGAGCACTCCTTATCATCATCTTCACCTTCCTCTGCTACCGCACCACCACCTCTGCAACCTTAATCTCCTCAACGGTGAGTGCAACTCTGCAACGCAACACAATCGAAGCCCTTTCTAAACAAGATTCTACCTGCCTGCCTGCCTGCCTGCCTGCCTACTTTTTTTATTACCTCTTGAAGAATCAAAACTGCAAAACTCTAAAGCAAAACAGAAATGGACGTGATGGAGCACTACCGCCCGCCGCTCTTTGCGGCGAAGAAGTGGACGCTGGTCGGCCTGTGCACCGTCTACGTGGTGATGGAGATTGTGTACGCGGGCTTCGCCGGGAAGATCGCCGACGCCTGGATCGAGGAGTTCAAGCACGAGAAGGACTACCGCGATGTGAATGACATTGAGGCGGCCAGGGTGAGTTTATGACCTTTTTTTACCATAGCTTTCTAATTAAAACCTTTTCCCCCACCTCTCCAGAAACTGATCATCATCAGCGTGGTGGTGAGCGCCGTCATTGCCATCCTCTTTCAGCTGATGGCCATCCTCGGTGCCCTGCGGGAGCACCTCTGCCTGGTGGCCACCTACGCGGTGCTGAACCTCCTCGGCACGGTGGCCTCGTTTGCGGAGGCACTTCGAACCAGGGTCATGTGGGGCGAGTTTGCCTGGTCCGCTCTGGTCACCCTCCTGGCGATAGCTTTTGTCCGTGACCTGGTGCTCATTCGCCGGCAGGCGAGTCATCAGTACGCCTAGAAGATCATCCTCATCAAAATTATCATCAACTTCATCATCATAAGGAGCAGCGAAAAACTTTCAAAAACATCTTCGAGGAAGAGATGTAACCGAGCGCATTTACATTTACATTACAGTAGTTGAGAGTCACAAAAAAAGAGTGCGCGCCAAGAAGTTGTGTGCTATGTGTTGATCTGTTTTGGCGTTGTGTTGTGTTGTACGAGGATAAAAGCGGGAAAGGGAGAGGTTTGGGACTCTTTTTGAGGGACTTAGAGCTGATTTTTGGTAGAGTTGATTTTGTAATTTGGGTCTTCTTCTTCTTCTCTTTCGCTAGACCTCATCCTCCTGGTTCGTCAGTCGCTTCCTTCCTCCACTGCCGCCCACGTGGTAGCGCTCGATGAAGCGGAGGTCGCGCACGTAGAGGACGGCCACCAGGCCGACGGCCAAGGAGAAGGCGGTGTTCGCCCAGAAGACCGGCGAGATGAGGAGGGCCTCGAGGGCGGTGCCCAGGGCGCCGATGAGGAGGAGGCCGGCGTAGACGGTGGCGATCCAGAGCACCTGGCGGAGGACGCCGTAGAGGAAGAAGGCGACGAGGAGGAGGCCGAAGAGGGCAAACAGGGGCAGGGCTAGTTCCAGGGTTTCCTGGGGAGGGAAAAGGAGTTCATAAGGGTTCTAAAAAGTTATTATCAGAAACTACTAACCCTCAGGTGCTGCAGCGCCTCCTCGTTGAGCTCCAGCGGCTTCAGCATGCTGACCACCTTCTCGATGACCAGTTGGCGACTGAGGAGGAGAAGGGCAATGAAGAGGAGGTTCAGCACGTTCACCACCACCAGGGTCCACTTCTTGAGGGCGAAGAAGCGAGGTGGGGAGGCGGCGAACTGGGCGTCCAGGGTGGGCGAGTGGGTGCGAGAGCCGCTGCCATCTTTGAGCATTGGGTCCATTGTGTCCTTTTTTTCGGTGATTTGGTAAGGGTGTCAAATTAGTTGAGGGTTGATGCGACGCAGCAGTCAGTGGTGGTGGTGGTGAAAAAAGTGTTTGAAATTGAGCTTGTTGGCAATCGGCAATTGCAACTGCCGCTGTTGCTGACAACTGCCGAAGTTTGTTGATGACACTCGCTTGCTGATGTTGCTGCTGAAGAAGAAGAAGCAGAAGCAGAAGCAGAAGTAGAAGGTAATGGATGAGGAGGCAAAGAAGAAGAAGCGGAGGAGGGAGGGAAGGAGGCAGTAGTTGTAGTGTGTTTTGTACTTTGTTCAGGCTGATCATAAGCTGCTGCTGCTGCTGCTTGATTACGCGCGCGCGCTTGTTTGCCTCTTTCTCTCTTTTTCTTTCTCTTCAAGGACATCAAAGTCTCGAAGCAGAAGCTGAATAAGAGGGAGAGCAAGATTGCCACTTCTGTTGCTGTTGGCACTGTGACAGCAGCAGCAGCAGAAACAGCAACAACGAAAGCGTTTCTAAATGGCAAAGTGGTGGAAAAGCGTTGAAAGAGGCTGACTGACTGACTGAGAGTGTCCAATGTCCAGCAGCAGCAGCAGATAATGAGTTGTACCCACTGATTTGAGTTGAGCTGAAAAGGATTGCCCGAGGTGGTGGTCATTGCATCAAAAGCGTTTCATCATTGTTTTTTCTTGATCTTCTTCTTCTCTACTAAACCACCGACCCCGAAGATGAACTGCTGGTGGTGGTGACCCGTTTTGCGGCCAACATCCTCACCGTCTTCAGCTCATGAAGATAAAACAGTGCCAAGAGGGCAATAAATGCCGACCAGAGGGAGAAGACGAGGAGGACGGCGGCGTAGAGCGCTGCTGCAACCGTGACCAGCAGCGTCGTGGCCACCGTGCTCAGGGCGTAGGTCGTCGAGAGGCAGAGCGACTCGGTGAGCAGCCCAAGTAGAAGAAGGAGCTCAAAGAGGAGGAGCATGGCGGTGATGGAGAGGAGGGTCGTGGTGGTCACTTGCTGAAGAAAAAGAGGAGTTAGATTTTGGGAGTTTTTTAGAGGAGTTCGACTTACCCGAGTGTACTCTTTTTCAGTCGAATCGCCGCTCTCGCCATTTAGAATTCGGTACCGTTCGCAGTAGCGACCGCTCAGGAGCCAGCCGTCCACAAAGCGCGTACAGTAGAGGAGGAGCAGGGAGAGGTAGGCGACGTTGACGAGGACCGAGAGGACCAGAATCCACTTTTTGACGATGAAGCTCACTGGGCGGAGGATGGAGAAGGGCTCCATTGTAATGAAAATGTTTGGAAAAGAATGACAAGAGTGTTGAGAGTTGGCTGAGTTTTTATACGTCTTAGGAAGAAGTGTTTGCTGGGAAAACACAAGCAAACACACAAAAGTGAGGTGACAATTATAAAGTCATTACCGGCATTTTTACAACCACTGATTGGAAGTCAAGTGCAAGCGGCAATTTACTAATTCTTATTTTTTCTTTTCATAACAGGCAATTGAAGTTCAATCAAGTTTAATGGCGGTAAATGGTAGAAAGTGGTAATACAAAGAAGAGGAAGATGTAGAAGAAGTGGATGAGATTTGTAAACAAAAGAAGTAGAAAATGGTGGAAAAACAGCGAGGTAAGAGAACAAAGAGAAAAAGTGGTGAAAAACAAAGTCAAGTGCATCCAAACTCAATTCGCTTCAATTGTAGAAGAGCTCCTTGGCCACCGTCTGCTTGTGTCGTCGAAACTGGTTCTTCTCCGCCCGCTCCACGGTGTGAAAGTCCCTCATCACAATGAGCAGCACCAGAAAGGTGAGGAGGATCCAAACCGGGGCCGCCCAGTAGTAGGGCCGCTTGATGGCGTTGATCAGCGTCAGAATGAAGAGCAGCAGGAGCATGCCGGCGAAGATGCAACTGAGCTTGAAGTCCTCCCTGATCACCGCCACGATGCCGAAGAGGTGGAAGACGAAGGAGACGAAGGAGAGGAGGACGAGGATGACGATGACGATGGTCTGCGAGAAGATAAAAGGAGGTAAGTTTGGAGTTCGATTTGGGTTCGATTTTGGCCTCTATTTCGACTCTATTTTAATCCCTTTGTTTTGTTTACCTTTGCCTCGTCCACCTGGTGGGGCGGAAAGTTCTCGTAGTCGTAGAGGTAGCGCCAGGCGATGGTGTAGGAGAGCGCCCCGTAGACGATCATCATGATGATGTTGCCCAGGCAGAAGCCGATGATGATCATCTTCTTGGTGAGGAAGGCCGGCGGCTTCTCCACTTCGTATTCGTCCATTTTGTTTTGAGTTGTTTGGTTTTCTAAATCACTGACAAAAGGTTTTTTCTTCTTTTTTAGATCACGGAAAATCTGGCGACGATCTCTGGTCAGCTGGTGAGGAGCGAATGAATGACTGATTGAGCACTGCTGTGATTTGGAGTTCTACTTTGTTGTACAGCGATTATACAGCACAATTGTACGGCTCTGCTGTTTAGGTATTGCGCACCGGGACAACCAATCCTGTGCAATCCTGGCAGTCCTCACCGCGGCGATTACCTGGAGACGACGAATGCTAATTACCTTTTGCTGTGTTATCATCACCGACGGATGCCAGGTAATGTTTCCGAGATCAAGTGGAACTCATCACCATCATCATCAGCGCGGTCTTTGATCTTTTGCCGACAGCGACGACAAATGTGGTCATAAACAGAGACAACCATCAACCTCAGCTTTATCATCATCACTACCACCAACATCGAGGCAATGATCATCTGACCTAAAAAGTAGTGGTAAGCTCTGTTCAAGTGCCAGTGAAAGCCCTTTCTCTGCTTCATCTTCACCTTTTCATCATCATCATCACCAGTGCAAGTCAACGAGGTCAGCGGAAGCTCGCCGAAAGAGTGCACACTTTTGCTGCTGCTGCTGGTCTCCGGGATACTCTCGCTGAGTACTATTACGTGCTTTTTATTGCCACCACCACCACCACCATCATCATCATCACCTGGCAAACATCATCGCCTCAAAAACCGATTACACAAAACGAAGAGGTCAATGAAAGTGGTGGCAACACTTTTTCCCTGAATCCGTGACATTTATGCACTTTGCCTAGTGTGCTTCAAGCCCGGCAGGCGCCGCCACCGGAGCACGTCCTCTGCGGAGGGGAGGAAGAAAATGAGCAGAAAAGCGCCGTTTTTATTTTTTGCTGTTTACCTGCGCTGAGTTTTAGAAGTCCGAAACTGCAAGAAGATGATAAACCTAAAGATACTCTCTCCAACGTCGTCGACGCCGAAGATGAAGATGATGGCGATGATGATGATGATGATGGTGATGATGATCCTCAGGAGATCCTCTCCTCTACACTAACTAACAGTCTGCCCCGGAGAGATAAGGTGAGTCCCAATTTTCTACACCTCTTTGAGCAATGAGGCTACCTGTCTGTCTGCCCTACTACTCTACTACTCTGCCTCGCCACCGAAGCGTGCACTATGGCTTCGCACTCGAGACTCCAAGAGTTTCTACTTCTTCTTCTTCTTCTTCTGAATACTCCTCTGACTTGTGTTGTTTTAGACTCCCGAAAAGAGAGGAAACTCTCCTCATCGGAGAGGAAAAGGGGAAAGGGGAGAAGAAGTGTGGAAAACAAATGCAAGCCCACTGCCTCCAATTTAATTAGCATTCAAGAGGCAGTCGTCGCTATAATTGGACGCATTTGACGCTTGGCTGCTGCTACCGTTGCTGCCATTTGCCTTTGCCTCCCTAGGTAGCTGCCTCTAATTTGCTTTGTATGCAAATTCTCTCACTGATGATCTTTTTTTCGCCCGGCGACTTCTGACTTTTTCGCTGCCTGCAATGGCCATTCATCATTATCACCCCATGTTTCCATGCCTGATTTTCAATTCTGATTTTGGTATTTCTGACTCACCGACTGGCTGGTAACTGATGATTTTGCTTTCTCATTTCCAGAGCTTATAATATCTAGAGCAAAGGTCAACAGACAGTCAGATACTTTAACGGTACTTTGGCGGTCAATGAACCTTCTTTCTCTAGAGCCCCGCAAGAGATGATGATGATGATGATGACCTGACCAAGCAAAACTGTAAACTAGGCCCTGTTATTTTTTTGCTGGGCACTGAGATTGTTTCAAACTAGTTTCGTTGTTGTTGCAGTGTGTTGCAGCAGCAGTTCTGCCCTGACCTGTGTTGTCAGGTCAAGTTCAAGCCCGTTACGATTTCAGTTCCTAGGTCATCGCCGTCTCGGTCACTCACTCACTCACTTTACCTCACTTGCTCACTTATCTTGACCAATTGGCCTGCAGTGATTGCAGTGGTAGTGGTCACCTGTCCTGTCCTTCACCTATCCGCTCAATTAGCGAATACTTGAGTTGAAGGAAGGTAGAGGGAAACAGACTGACCACTGGTCAGCAGAAGCTGCCCTCCTCCTCCTCCTCCTCCTCTTCTTCTTCTTCACTGCTGTCACCTGTCAGCAGCAACAGCAGCAAAACAGTGTGTTGCCTGACCTGCCTTTCCTCTCCTCTCCTCTCCTGCTTTCACATAGCACCGAGCACACTGAACTGATAATTTGCCTAATTACCGAGTGCTCTCTCTCCTCTCCTCTCCTCAAGTGTCTCAATTGCAGAGAACGGTCTTTGCCATTGCTCTGCTCTCTTTGCTCTTCGTTGCTTTCACCCCCTCCTCTTTCTCTCACCACCACCACTGCTCCCGTGACCATCTTTGCCATCTTCTACTTCTTATACTACTTCTTTACCTTTCAGCATGGACAATTGAGAAGGAAAGAGAGAGAGAACTGTCAGGTAGGAGAGTAGTCCTCCAGCGCTTTGCATTCTCTCTCTCCTTCTCCCTCTGACCTGTTGACTGAACTAGCCGAGAGCCGAGCTATTTGTTACCGTTAGCTTTCTGAGCTGCTGAGCTGAAGAAGAAGCTGAAGAAGAAGCAGCAGAAGTCAGTTGCCATCGCCCTCTCCTCCGGATCAGAGCTGATCAAGTTGATCTGTCAAAGCGCGCCCTCTTCTTCTTCTTCTTAACCTTTTTTGCTTTTCCCCAAAAATCAGCACTGTCTTCAGCAGACGAGGTTTACCTAGTGATCAACTTCGTTTGTGCTTGTCTTCTTCTTCTTTTTTGGTAGTGTCTTGTTCTTCTTCTTCACATCGAACCGAAGCTGCTCCTGCTGTTGAACTTTTTCTTCTTCTCCTTCGAACGATTGATCGATCAAAGAAAAGGACTCGGGCAATTTTCTTGTTTGTCTGTCACTACTACTACTACTACGGTTGCTGTCGTTGCTTGCTATTCCTCGTCCTCGTACTCTGCAATTGAGAGTGTCACTGCCGCCATTGTGAAGAAGAAGAAGAAGAAGAAGAAGAAAACGACGAAGAAAAGGTCTTTAGAAGGACCACTTTTTTCTTCTGCCACTTCTTTTTTCTTCAAATCCCGTTATTCAAAGTGTGTTCTACTACTATTCAGCAGCAACACTTGATATTTCATTCCATTGAATTTGAAGCCCTCTGTCTGCTTTCTACTTGAGCTGTCTACTTCGATTAGCATCACTCCCATCACCACAATTATCATTGTTGGAGCAAGTTTGACTTTTTTGTGAGTGTGTGACACTGACCAGCACAACTGCACTGAGCACACCTTGACCACCACTAATCTCTCCTCTCGAAAAATGGCGCCCACTTTCGTCAAGAAACGATCCTCCACCTCCTCCTCCTCTTTTTGGGACTTTTCCTCCTTCTCCATCACTCCCTCCAAATCAGCCATGCAAAAGCTGCCTTCCGTCTTCCTTCTCATTCTGCTCCTCTCTCCGCTGCCCTCCATTTCCGCCTCAAAGTACTCTGGCTCCTCGATGGGCGCCCTCGCCAGTCCCGGAAGCTCGGGCGGCTCGGGCAGCATGGGCAGCATGGGCAGCAGCAGCGGAAACTCGCTGAGCGCCGCCCTCTCCGCTACGGGCGCAGTGGCCTCGGCGGCGGCCGCCTCTTCAGCAGCCGCTTCCGCCGCCTCTTCTGGCCCCTCGGTGGGCGCCACCAGCAACTTCCTGTACAACCTGATGGGCGCGGCGTCGCCCTCCTCCGCCAACCCCTACCCCATCCGGACGATGATCGGCAACATGGTGTGGCGCATTCGCCAGCACAAGACGCCCCTCATGGTCATTCCGCCGGTGCTGCGGCTGCTCTACCAGTTCCGCGGGCCCATTATGACCGGTTTCAACTCGGCCTTTAAGGGCATCGGCGGAGGAGTGGGAGGACCTGGGGCCGCTGCGGCGGTCAAGGGCGCCGCGGACCTCGCCTCGGCCTCGAGCAACTTGGCCAGCTCGGCGGTTGGAGGAGGAGTGGGAGGAGGGGCAGGAGCGGGGGCGGCTGCTTTTGGAGCGGGAGCGCCGCTCATGTTCCCCGGACCGGCCTCTTTTGGCGGCGGTGTTCCCGGCCTCTTTGGTCCCAGTGGGCTGGCTGCGGCGCCAGGGATGATGCCCGTTTTTAAGAAGTAGAGGAGGTGGAATGTGTTTTGTGTAGTTTTTTTCATTCTTTCTGTTCATTCAGCTCAGCCTGTCTAATTTTGGTCCTCTGTAAAGTTTTCTCTCCCTCTCTTTTCTTTTCTTTGTGTGTACACTTTGCCTCATCTCTTTCTCTTTTCTCTCGTTTTTAATCCTTTTACATCATATCATCTCATTCATTCACTCATTCTTTTTGTATCTCATGACTTGACTTGACTTGACGCATCTGCCGCCACTTGATCACTGCCTCAGCCACACACACTCACATACCACCACATTTTGCATTTTGAATTTAGCATTTTACATCTTTTTGACGTGTCAACCTTTTCCTCTCCTCTCCTCTCCTTGCTCTGATCTGATCTGTTTTGCTGATCAGAAAGCAGCTCTCCTCTCCCTCATTATAATCTCTGCAGCTCTTTAGAATTATTATTATGTTAGCGCATATATGAACTATGGCTCTCCTTTTATAACTTTTTTTCAGTTGTAGCCTTCCCTCCCCCCTCCCCCTATCAGCAACAGCTTTGAAATGATAATAAAAGAAGAGTGAACCCCTATTATGCTGTTGTACACTGATCACTGTTTCTTCTTTCAGGCCAATAACTTCTTCTTCTTCTTCTTTTCTTTATCCTCTTTTCATCCTCTTCATTTTCATCTTCTTCCACTTTTAACCACCAAGCTCAATCGCCGATCGGTTTTTCTTTTTTTTTCAAAGCAGAGATTAATTTTTATTCAGACAAGAGCAAGAGCGGGCAGAGTTAATGGGCAATTTGACTTGCTTTCTTTCTTCTTTCCTTCTTCTACCTCTTTCTTCTTTCTTTCTTTTTGTTCAAACTGTTCACCTGTCCCCTGACTCTGATGATCACCGATTGTCTTCAGAGGGCTTAAACCTGACTTGATGCTATGAAAACTGCTGTTGCTGCTGCAGATGTCGGCGAGGACCTCAATCGAACTACAACAAGAGAGTTCGGAGAGTTCAAAGCTGGTACTCTTCTTCTCCTTCTTCTCCCCTAAGTCTTTTGTCAAACTTCTGCCGCCGCTGCTGTTGTGCTCGATTGACTTTAATAATTAGTGCAGCGGCAGTTTTAGCAGCACCAGCAGCAGCAGCTGCCAGTCATTTTCCCCTCTCTCCTCTCCTCTTTGCTGCTGCCAAATTATGATTGCAGTGCTCATCTGCCGCTACTGGTGTTGTGCTAATTGCACAGGTAATTACGGAGAGATGCAAGAACAGAAGGAAAGAAGGAAAGGAAAAGACGGTATTGCACTACTGACAACTACTGACGACTCGAGTCAACAGAGGGCGAAAGTAAGTGTCGAGAGTGTTTGTGCTGTGTGTGTTTGTGTGTAATCGTCGGCGGTGTCTCGCGGAGATTTATTTGCCTGTTTGTGCAGCCAAGAAGAAGAAGTGTAGTTCAGTTTAGTGTTTAGTGTTCAGTTAGTTCAGTTCAGTTTACGACCAAGAGTTTTGCTGCTGTAAGAGCTACAGTTGGCTATAAATAGTAGGCGAAAATGCTGAAGATGTGTGCCTTGAAGTGCTGCTGCTGCAGTTGCCATTGCTTTCTTCTGAATTGAGATTGGTGATTTGCTGTGTGTGTGCCGCTGCGAAACTGTTCTGCCGCCGCCGACGCTCACTTTGTCTTTCAACCTAGCTAGCTAATTTGATATCATCTGAAAAATATTAGCAAAGCAAAAGGGAGATATGTTAGGGCTCGCGCTTGGCTGCAGCTGCTGCTGCTGAATTAAAAACGAGAGGAAAAAATGTAAAAGTCAAAGTGAAGGTTTTTGAATGGGTTACCATTTTGAACAACTTGACAGGGTTCTGAGAGAAAAATTTCAAAATGCGGTTTCAAACAGTTCTACTCTGTCTATCTCTTTCTTTTGTTGCTATCGGCATTCGCTATCTGTGGTTGTAGAGAGCTTTGTAGTGCCTGTTTGAATGTTCTGTCTTTCTTTTTCTTCTTTCACTTCTTCTTCTTCTTTACTTTCTATACTTTGCACTGTTCACAGAATTTTGCGCAAAGTAAAGAGAATCAGCTAATGGTAGCAGTCTTTCTTCTTCTTTCTTCTTCATTTTCTTCATCTTCCTCCTCGTCAAATGACATGGCTCGTTCAGGTTTCCACTCTATCGTCTCTATCGCCGATCTCATCTCTTTCCTTCCCCTCTTCTTTCCTTTCCTTTCCTTTCCCTCATTTTCCACTGCTCCTAAGCTAAGCTTAATGTTTTTGTGGCATTGCACCTAAGCAGCAGCACTAGCACTTTCAGTTCTCACTCATCTGTGAGCTCTCGAGTTCTTCTTCTTCTTCGCCAGCGAAAGCTATTTTGCTTGAAAACGGCAGCAGGAGCAAGAAAAAGAATTTCCCTCACTCACTCACTTTCTCTCTCTTTCTTTCTCCCCAACAGCTCTAAATTTGTGCCCAAATGCTCGGATGTTGGTGTTGGTGGTGGTGGTGCTGGTGGCCGGAAAAAAGTGGGCGTGCCTATCTCTGCTGCTGAAGACATTGCTCGATCTTCTCCTGCCGCCATCATTACCATTACCAGAAGACGAGTCGGTGGATTGCACTCTGCAGAGAGAGAGAACGTGAGCGAGCCAAAATGGGCGCCTTATTCTCGTCGTTTTCGTCGTCGTCGTTGACGTCGTCGTCGAAGCGTCAAAGATGGTGAGCAGAAGCAGCAGCAGGGGCAGCAGAATATTCTGCGAGAAAAAGAGGGGGAAAAGCAGAGAAAAGAGGATCTCCCTCGATGCTTTTGGTGATGGCGCCCAATGTCGTACACAAACACACACTGAAAGAGAGGGATTCTCACCGAATTAGCATTGAGCAGCAGCAGAACTGAATGAACTGAGCCCTCTCTTTCTTTTGCCTCTATTTGCGTACGTACAAATTCTCGCTCTTTGGTGTTTGTGTGTTTGCATTGCTAACCTCCTTTTTTTCTGCTGTAGGCTTTTTTCGCCACCACCACTACCACCAACTTCCTCTACAGCCGCTAGCTCTGCAATCTTTTAGTTCTTCAGCAGCATTTTTCTGGTGATCAGACTTTGCTGTGTGGCGAAGAAGTCTCTTCTTCTTCTTCCTCTTCTTCCTCTTCTCACTTTTGCTCTCTCTAGAGCACTGCAGACCACCACCACCACCACTCTAGAGCGCGCACCAGTTTGTTTTTTGATCAGACTTTTTGATTTTCTGCTGATCCACTGCGATCATCATCATCATGGTAATGATATTCTCGCCATTGTTTTCCGAAGATTCACTGCTCTCTACTAACCTCAACTCTTCCCCCCTTTTCTTTTGTTTATTTACACTTCGTCCTGGACGACTGTCTGATGATTGATGATTGAACACCCAAATCTGCACCACTTTCGCCACTACCAACTGCCTGCTTGCACTGCTGGTGAATCTCAATTATTGGATTCGGCTGCTGCTGCCCCTGCATCTGTTTTCCATTTATCGTCTACTGTACAACAACTAACTGTACAACAACTAACTGCCGTACAAATCACCCCCAACACCACCACCAACATCTGCTTGCTACAACTCATCAAACGCTCGCTCGCACTAACTCTGCTTGGCTCGGCACTTTTGATGCTGATGCTGTTGCTGATGCTTCACAATAACTTTGCTTTATAAACTTTCTTTTGCACTAACACACATTTGCCGAATAACCGCTTTCTATCATCTACGGAATTGCCATCACCATCACCATCACCATCACCACCACCACCACCAACTCCACGACCACCAGGCGGACGATGCCAAGGCCAAGTTTGAGGAGAAGGAGCGCAAGAAGCTGGAGATTCGCCAGCGCCTCGAGGCCCAGATGAAGTCCACCAAGAAGAAGGGCTTCATGACGCCGGAGCGCAAGAAGCGACTTCGAGTACGTTCACTCTTTACCTTTACAAACTACTTGACCTCCAACTGACCTTCACCCCTCTTTATAGCAACTGCTGCGTCGCAAGGCCGCCGAGGAGGTGAAGCGCCAGCAGGAGCAGAAGGAGAAGGAACGCCAGCGCATCATCATCCAGCGCACGGGCACGCCCAAGTCCACTGCCGATGCCAATGAGGGTGAGGGGAAATATTTGTACAACTTTTCAAAAACTTATCAAAAGCTTATCAAATTTTCAATCCTCAACAATTCCCTAAACAGCCACTCTGATTGCCCTGTGCAAGGAGTACCACAACCGCATCTACAAGCTGAACGAGGACAAGTGGGATCTGGAGCTGACTACCTGCCTCAAGGAGTACGAGGTAAAGAGGAGCGAAAAAAACTTTGCCAACTGTTTTTTGCCAGCCAAATGAACTTAACTCAAAACGGTCTTCTCTTTTTCTTTCCTCTATTTCCTTTCCTCTCCTCCTCTCTAGCTCAATGATCTGAAGGAGCGCGTTAACGACCAACGCGGCAAATTGTAAGTGCAAACATGGCAAACGGCTGCTGCTTTCTATTTATAGCCACCTCCGGGCGCGCATTCTCTGCTAATGTGTACGACTGCTGCTGCAAAAGTTTGCTAACATTTTCCCATTCTTTCTTCTCATTTTCCCTTCTCTTCTAGCATTATTCCGCCCCTGAAGAAGGTGTCCAAGTACCAGACGCAGCTGGAGAAGATGCGCCAGTGGACCTTCAAGCTGGCGAAGATGGACATGCGCGGCGGCCTGAAGCCAGTGAAGAAGGAGATTGAGCTCGATGAGAAGCTGGTGAGTAGTGGAACTTTTGTTGTTGAAAGAGAAAGTCTTGATTCGAATTTGAAACATTGAACTTCCTTCTTCTTTTTCCGTGATCAGCCGAAGAAGGAGAACAAGCCCGAGTGGGCGGCGTCGGCCAAGGCGGCCAAGGTGGAGGCCGTCGAGGAGGAGGATTAAGCTGAGGAGTTGCCACGGGACTGCTTTGTGGACTGTCACAGTCTTCTAAAGTGCTGATAAGGGCGATAAAATGATGATAAGAACGAGAATTGCAAATTGCTCAACACCAACAACAACAACAACACCAACAAAATCAAAATCAAAACCTGTGCGCAATCAAGGCATCATTTGAAACAATTGAAAGCCAAATAATAAAAATAAAACAAAACTATTATTTATTTAATAACCAAAAAGTTATTGCCCAAACTTTTTAAAATTACTGCTCAGCTGCTGCTGCTGCTCTTTAGCTTAGCTTGGTAGCCTTTAATGGCGGTGGAGGAATTTTATGGCTTTCTCTTTCTTTCTTTCCTTTTCTTTCTTTCACTTTCTCTCGCTCTCTCTCTCTCTCTTGCGAATCATCGAAGCAAGCAGCAGCAACAGGCAGGCAGGCACTTTGCTACGCAAGAGCTGCTGCTGTGGTTGATCGGCGGCTATAGAGTGTTTTCGGAGAAGAAGAAGAAGAAGAAGAAGAGGATGAAGAAGAGGAAAGCGGTCTGTGTTTACATTAACCCAATTCTACTTCTACTTCTCCCCTTCTTTGAAATAAGAGGAAATCGAATGATTTGGCAGAATCGTGATGATTGCTCAGCTCACTGATCAGAGTGTTCAGTTGTGTTTGGGAGTTGGCTGCGTCAAGTTCTGTTGCTGCTGCTGCTGCTGCCAATTCTGATTCTGAACAACAGCTTTGATTTTTCTTTTTCCCCTTTCGAGCCAAGGACAGCAAAACGAAATGGTAAGCTTCTACTTTTCTTCTAATTTCTTCTTTCTAATCTGCTTTTTGCTTTTTCAGGCTGACGTCCAGCAAAAGTTTGACGATCGCGAGCGTCGCCGAAAGGAGGTCCACGACCGCCTGGTGCAGGAGACGAAGAAGAAGGGCTTCATGACGCCGGAGCGGAAGAAGGCGCTCAAGGTTTGAGAAATAATCTCGAGCTCAAAAACTTCGAAAACTAATCCTCAATTCCTTCTTCAGCAACTGCTGCGTCGAAAAGCGGCCGAGGAGGTGAAACGCCTGCAGGAGATGAAGGACAAGGCCCGTCGGGAGGAGATCAGCCGCCGAGTGGGCACCTCGAAGAACATTGCCAGCCTCGATGAGTGTACGGCGGTTCGATTTTGTTGTTTTCAAGAAGAACTTCGAAGTGATTATCATCACCCTCTTTTCACCCCATCATTTTCTGTTATCTTCTAGGCGCACTGATCAACCTGTGCAAGGAGTACCACAACCGCGTGTACAAGCTGCAGGAGGACAAGTGGGACCTGGAGCTGGCCACCGGCACCAAGGAGCTGGAGATCAACGAGCTGAAGGAGCACGTCAATGACCAGCGGGGAAAGTTGTGAGTAGTCCTGGTTTCGGTCACCAATTAATATCATCGCTAAATTATCTTCTCTCTTTTTCATCATCACCACCATCACCACCGCCGATAGCATCGTCCCGCCGCTGAAGAAGGTCTCGAAGTACCAGACGCAGCTGGAGAAGATGCGCCAGTGGACGTACAAGCTGGCGAAGATGGACATGCGTGGCGCGCTGAAGCCCGTCAGCAAGGAGATTAAGCTCGATGAGAAGCTGGTAAGAGATTGGTGTTCTAAATATAAGCTCTAAAAACTTCTAAAACTTTGCCTTCCATTTGTGCAGCCAAAGAAGGAGAACAAGCCCGAGTGGGCCGCCTCGAACAAGCAGCCGACGACGCCGACCACGCCGAGGACCGTCAGCCTATCGGACATGAAGGCCGAGGTGGATTTGGAGAATGATAAGGATGAAGAGGAGGAAGAAGAGGAAGAAGATGAGGAAGAGATGGACGAAGAAGTTGAGGAGGTGGAGTTGCGAATGAATCACTAAAGAAGGAAAGAGTTGAGTTTCTATTTTGATCAGCTGATCACTGCTGCTACTGTTATTGTTGTTCTTTCCCTGCTGTTTCCCACTGTACCAATGTCTTGGCAAATAAAGCCCGATCTTTTGTCCAAAGACCTTTGCTCAATCTTTGTACTCGGATTATCATCATCACCCCCATCATCACCCCAATCACCACCTCCACCAGCTGACCAACTTCTGGGTAGGTAAGAGACAGGTGGTAAGAGTAGCGTCTTTTGCCGCACATGGAGCGACAACCTCGGAGAAGTGGCCCACCAGCAAGAAGTCTTTGCTTTCTCTATAAAAGACTTGCCAATCAGCGGCTGATCATCGGCGAGATTACCTGCAGTTGAAGTGTGTGTGCTTGCTCACTGACTCAATCAAACAGACTACACAACTGTGCTGACTCAAAGCTTACCACACCATCATCATCACATTTTTGCAGATCATCACCACCAAACACACACCGCAAGACTACTCACTTTCTAAAACACCAAAACAGTGCGAATGAATAGCCGGCACAATCACCAGTACAACTGAAACTCGAATCATCAACATCATCATCACTACCATCAGTGCCAAATGTCCACTTCAGCTTATCACCACCACTACCACCAGGACAACAGTGACGAGGATAGCATTGACTTCAAGGACTTCAAGGATCTGACCTGAGCTTATCATTATCACCACCACCACCACCTTCTTCTTCTTCTTTCCATGCGTTTCGGCGAGCTTCGAGAAAGCATTAACCAGCTCTGGGCGGTCCTCGGTGAGCGGTTGCACCTAAAGCGGCTGAGCAGCTGGTGCTCCTTTCGCGTCAAGGTCCTCCTCACCACGGTCACCATCTGCCTGCTGGTCTTCAGCGCCATCGGCTTCACCGTCCTCTTCCACGGCGGTGCTGCCTGTCGACGGGCTGCTGCTGGTGATCATCACAGTCATCGAGCGGTAGTGGTGGTGGTGGTGAAGCGGTCGAGGAGTACGCCAAAGTCATCGGTGCACCACCAGCGGAGCACATTGTCGCCGACGACGAGGAGAAGGTCAAAGATCATCGAGGCGATCACCACCAGCGCTCGAGGTCATCAAAGGAACTTCTTCACCACCAGAAGAGTCCCACCAAGGAGCCCGAAGAGCATCATCGGCGTTCTCCGACTGGGCACGACGACCAGCACCACAACAAAACAGCCCGATTTCGAAAAGAATGCAGGTTCGTTGTTGTTCTCCTTCTCTTCTGCGCTCTTCCAAAATCAACAAAAGCTAACTGACCGTCTGCTTTCTGCTTCTGCTTCTGCTTCTTCTTCTTATTCTTCTTCTTCTTCAAATCCCTGTCCACTATCATCATCACCACCACCACCTCCATCACCCTCTTTTCTCTGCAAACGTAAGTAGCTTATGTTGTCAACAAACAAACTCTAACTGTTTACCTTTTTAATTGCACAGTTTTCTTCGGCGCGCCTACAATCATCTTGGCTACCTCGACGACGACGACTACTTCAGATGATCTTCGCGAAAAGAAAGGCCACTCTAAGAAGCCCCGAACCTCGAATCCCTGGGTCCGCGGTCTGCCCACTACCACCACCACCAAACGATCGAGGAACAGAGATCCTCACGTGGACACTTTTGACGTTCCCAACACCACCACCACAACAAAGCGGCTGGGCATTCTCGGATTCACGCCCACCACCACTACCACTACCACTACCGCCCCAACAGCCTCTCCAAATAAAAAGGTTAGTAAATACTGTCAACTTATCTGCAGTACCGATCCCAGCAAAGGTGGCACTCTCTGTCACTGTGATGAGCCACCGATGTACGAGGTGAGGCTGTCACCCTCTCCCTCGACCACTATTGATGAAAATCGGTGATAAACTAAAAAATGAAAAACACTAACACTAACAACAACAACAACAACTTTGTATTACTAACACACACACTGATCAGTATTTGATTGGCAATGAGATGATGGCAATACACTGCATTGCACTCATCATTTGCCTCCTCAGTTGCCTCGATTTGATGCAACACACACACACCTCGTGAATGAATGATCTCTCTGTAAAAACAAACCAAAACAAACAAAACCCAAAACACAAAATCTAAAACTGTGATACTTAGTAATTGAAAAACTCTTGTTACTCTTTTGCCAAATATACCTCTTGTTAATCACCCTCAGTTCGAGTGCACTCGAACTGCCGTTATCGTCGTTTTTGTTGTTGTCCTCCTTCTCCTTCTCCTTCTCCGCCTGCCAATTAGCCAAGTCTTTGCACTAAGCTTAGCCTCCTTCCCTTCCCCTTCTCCTTCTTTAATTAGAAGCAGACTGCTTTCTCTCACTGCTCTAACTACCTCCTACGTGGAAATCAGTCCACGGTGGAGTGCTGCTGCTGCTGCTGATGATGATGATGTCTCCGATGATGCTCGTTAGCAGGTGTGAGCAACTGCGATGACTGCTGTGCTTCCTTATCAGCACTTTAGGTGCACTGCTTTGCCTGCAGAAAGAGTTTGTTTGACTCTATGACTACCTTAGGCAAAAATGCTGCTGCTGCTGTTTCTAAACGGGCAAAAATTTACCTCGGTTAGATGATTTGTTTTTAAGTCCTAGGGTGGTGGTGGTGATGGCCACAAATTGGTCCTTAATTGATGAGTTTGCTGGTGGTATTGGTGGTGATAATGCTCCTCAGTGCACCTCTAATCCGGTGTTATGTAAGTGTCTCGCAGTTGTCACTTGAGACCTCTCACTTGGCGAGAGAGCTTAGGTAGAGAGAGACCTCACCCTGAGCAGGTAATGACCAGCTTATCAGAACAGCAGGCGTGCGTCCGTAGACGTACTGATTTGCTTTGAGGATGCATTCTGATTCATATAAAGTTTGGCAGCCTTTGGCTTGGATGACTCTTTCTTTCTCTTGTTCGCAATTCTCAGACACAGGATCTTTACAGTGACCACTTTCTTCCTTTTCTCTTTTTGGTTGTGCACGTGTGCTCCATTTTGCTTTGTTCTGAACAGTTTGTCTGTTTCTTTTGATTTGGTGTTTTCAAACCACTTCTGCAAATGTCGATCACTTTACGTTGGTGCTCTGAACTGTCTCAAGTCACTGTGTTCTCTGAAAAGTCCTGAAGATTATCATCATCATCAACTCAACAGCATAATACTCAACAACAGCCTCTAATAAATAAAGAAGTATGGAAACCGTCCGCTTATACACCTCCTCCGCTTGGAACAGGTTGGCGGAGAAGCTGAACATTGACCCTCAGCGCCGGGTGTGCACCTTTCGCCTGAGGGTCCTCCTCACCACACTGACCGTCTGCGGAATGCTCTTTGGCGCGGCGGGCTTTGCCGTCCTGGGGCGAGGTGGAGGAAACGCCATGCACCGAGGCTCCTTTCTCTCTCAGCCCAAGGTGATTGACGGCGCTGAGCTGCAGGAGATGATGGTGAAAAATGGCTCGGCTAAAACTGAAAAGGCGCCCACAAAAAGGGAGGAAGATATCTCCTCTACTACCACTGCTTTTACCGACAGTATTACCGATGATGATGATGATGGTGGTGGATTTACCGATGACGAGGTGACGGAGGATTTTACCGAAGAGATGATCACCACTACTGCTACTCCTCAGAAGATCACCACCATCATCACCACAGCTAAATCATCAAACCACTTTGGACCGCTCTCTGTTGACAATAAGAGGGACTCACGGAACAATCAACCTCAGCCCAAGGCGGTGACCACCAAAGATCTGCTGAACGCCCTAGGAAAGAACTCCCATGGTGGTGGTGTCACCCCCTGTCCACCAGGAAAGCAGCTGGTGAAGCAGGTGGTCACTGAGGAGATAGCTTCTGATGGACTGAGCGGCGGCTCGCTGCTCTCTTACTCGTCGAGGCTGATTTGTAAAGGTAAACATGGAATTTTTGTTGGTGCGACTTTGTGTACAATTTTCCTAACGGTTTCTATTTCCTTTCCTTTAGTTCCCAAGGGCCTGCCCTGGTTCATGAAGGGCAGCACGACTGCCAGGCCAAAAAATGCCCCGAAAATTAAAACCACTGCTGCTGATGCGCAGAGGAATGCGAAAAAGCCTCATCCAAAGATACTGAAAAAGACCACCACCACCACCAAGAGGCCTGCAAACAGTCGGAGCACGCCCTTTCGAGGGCGGCCAAAGACGAGAGGTCTTGTACCGCCTCATCACAAGGCGACCACTAAACACCCAAAGGGCAAAGTGGTTCACCCTCCTCATCGCCAGCAAGTCCATGTGGGCAGCAGAAAGGCTACCACTCCTACTCGAAGAAGGCCTCCTTCTCCTCTTCGAACGCGTATCATCACCACAAAACGACCAAAATGGAAGGTGACCTTTCCGCCGCGAATATTCCGCCATCCCAGCACTCCCAAGCTGCCGCCTTTCAGCGTTCGGGAGTGGAAGCAGTTGGAGGCAAAGATGCTTGCCCGCTGGTGTGCCCGAATCTGCGTTACGAACCCGGCTGCTGGAGGTCACGCCTGCCACTGTGATGATCCGCCCATGGAGGTGGAGCAGGGGGTGACGAGGAGGACGGGGGTGGTGACGGGGGTGATGAGGTGGTAAAGGAGTTGACCTCCACTCGGCGACAACATATCAGTCTTTCTTTCTTTTATTTCTAGACCCTACTAGTTTTTGTACATAGCTTTTTTTCTCCCTCTTTGTAACTTAGCACACACACCTCATTTGATCAAATCAAAGCTTTTATTTATTTACTTTTTGAAAAATGTGAGAATCTTTTGTGCGATGGTGATGCTGATGAACTCCTTCTTCTTCAGCAGGCGATGCCCTTGATCCGGTGCGCCAGCTTGCTGTTTTCCCCTTTCGAAAGCCAGGCAGTGTTGTGGCAGGTCACCTTGTTGCCGGTCAGGTCGAGGGTGAGGAGCTCATTTCGGGACAGAATCGGTTTGAAGACCGCCTCCTTCAGCTCCTCGATGGAGTTATGACTGAGGTCTAGACTTAGGTGTTGTTGGGCGTTGTTGCTGTTGTTCAACTCGATAAAGTCCACCTCAAAGGAGGCGGAGGTGAGGCTGTTGTGGGCGAGCGAAATTTTCAGCTCGCTGTTTGCCCTGTGGCTGGGCAGGTTGAAGGCCTGTCGGCCGATGTGCTCTACCTTGTTCCTGCTCAGATCGATCTCCTCAATGGAGTCCAACTGGTGGAAGGCATTGGACTTGATTGTCCTGATGCGGTTGTTTCGTAGTTGAATCTTCCTGAGTGGTGATGGTTTCCCTGGTTTCTGGTGAACTTCAGCCTGGTGGGAAATGAAGGCGAATGAAGGTACCTCCTGTGAAAAGAAGAATCGAAAATTGAGTTTGCTTGGTTAGAATTTCCTTTACAAGTGTGTACAGTTTTTGCTGTACAGCTCTTGGTTCCTCTTACCTCCAGCGAGTTGCTGTCAAAGTCGACCTGCTCCTTCACCGCCAGCCGCTGGGCTATCCGATAGAGGGCGGTGCCCTTTAGCAGCGGATTGCCGATGATGGTCAGCGAGCGGACAGTGGGCGTGGATGAGCTGTTTGAGGAGATGCCGCCGCCAAAGGCCGCCTCGTTCACCTCCTCCAGCAGTTGATTGTCGCTGATGATGACGTTCTCGAATTCAACGTCGGCGAAGAGGCCGGCGCCGATCTCCGTCACGGCGGTAGCGCTCAGCATCAGCTCGCTGAAGTACATGCCCCGGTAGTGGGTGGACAGCTGGTCCTTCAGCTGATCGAGGCTGCCTTTGTTGATTGAGCGGCCGTAGCAGTTGATGATGGAGGTGTGAATGTCGCACTCAGAGTGGCTGCTCTTTGGGGCTGATTGGCTGGGGCTGAGGAAGACTAGGAGGAGGAGGAGGCTTAGGGGAACAGTTAGGGAAACTAGGGAGTTCATTGTTGATCGGTTTAGTGTGTTTTGTGTTTGAGTTGGGGAATAATGCTGTGGCGTGTGCAGCGACAGCCGGCAGCTACTACTTCTCAGACTTCTCATTTATAATTAATGATCACTTTTTTTTAAGTGCCTGGTGGCCACCATTAGTTGCCAATAATTGGCAGCATTATCATCATCATCATCATCATCATTAGTTTTGGAAACTTTGATTGTCCTAGAGTGCTCAAGGGTGATGGCGGTGGTGGTAGTTGAAGTGTTATCACTCGCAAAAGTGGAGACGGGATGTGAATCGGCAAATCCGGTTGCTGCACACTATTTTCTCATTCTGGAAATGATAATAATAAGACAAAGTAGGTTTATTTGAAATGAAAGGATGGGAAGAAAGAGAGTTTGAAAGCTTGCTTTCAATTTGCAAAGGTATGAGTTATCAAATTATATCGTAAAATTGTGCCAAATTGTGAGAGTTTGAGAAAATGTGCGTAAATGAGTGAGTGAGTGAGTGAGTTGTGTTGTATGAGTGTACGGTGATTTTCTTCAGCAGGAGACGCCCTTCAGCTTGTGCAGCAGCTGGCTGCTCTCCGCCTTGAAGAGCCAGGCGGTGTCCGCCCCGTGGCAGACGATCGGATTGTTCGTCAAGTCGATCAGAACGTTCTTTGCCAGCAGCGGCTTGAAGACCGCCTCCTTCAGCGCCTCGATGGCGTTGTGGCTGAGGTCCAGCTCCAGACTGGTGGCGTCGTTCAGCTGGATGAAGCCCTCCTCGAAGGAGGCCGCCGTGAGGCGGTTGCTGTCGAGCTTGATCTTCAGCCTCTTTTCACCAGCGTGGTTCACCAGGTTGAAGGCGGCCCGGGCGATGTGCTCCACCTGGTTGCTGGTGAGGGCGATCTCCGAGACGGAGTTCATCAGGTGGAAGGCGTTGCTGCTGATGTGGCGGATCTGGTTGTTTCGTATCTGCACATTCTGCAGGTGCATTATTTCGGTGTGTGTGGTGCTGGTGGTAGTTTCTGTCGTGTGGGACGTCATGTCGGGAGTGTTGGAGAAGGTAGTAATGGTGGTGGTCGGCGGGTGACTGGAGGGAACCACCAGCTCATTGAAGGCGTGTGAGGGCACTTCCTAGGAGAGGGAAAAACAAAGTTTAAAAAAATGTAGGCAGGTTTGGGGTAGCTCTAGGCTGTCAAAATTTGTGTTTTGTAAAATACCTCCAGTGCGTTGTAGTCTAGGTCAACGACGGTGGCCTTCACCTGGTCGGCCAGCTTGTACAGTGTGTTGCTCTTCAGCAGCCTATTGTTGATGATTTGCAGAGACGCGGTTTTTGTGGCCGCCTTGAAGGCCGCCTCGTCGATGTTCCTCAGAAACTGATTATCACTGATTGTGATGGACTCGAATTCGTTGTCGGCAAAGACGTCTGCGCCGATCAGGGTAATGTGCGTGCCGGTGATCATCAACTGCTCAAAGTACATGCCATGGTGGCGGTCGAGCAGCTCCTTCTTGAGCATCAGCAGACTGGCGTCGTTGATGGATTCGCCGAGGCAGATGATTTGATTTGGATGAATGTTGCATGGTTTAGTGCGACTGGAGACGGGGCCGGCCAGGTTCAGCTTGGCGAGATTCAACAGGAAAAAGGAAATTAACCAAATGAAGGAGTTTTGGGAGTTCATCTTTGCTGTTGATTAGGTTGGTTCGGGAGTTTAGAAGTAGGAGAGGGAGAGAGCATGTGCTACAATGCTGGCTACAAGGGGATTACTGCCTTTTAGACGACCACCAAACGATGGTTTTGTCCACTCTTTAGTTGCTCTTTAGTTACCATCATGTCAATCATTTGTAATTGGCACTATCATCATCATCATCATCACCATCAGTTTTTGGCAACTGCTCTTTGATTAGTGCTCTAAACCGAGCTCCAATTGATGCCGCTATCACTGATTGTCGCGACCATACGGCGGGACGTGATGGCGGTGCTGGTGATGTTGATGGATGCTCTGATTGACTGCAGTTTCCTCTTTTTGGTGGTGGTGGTGTTGATGTCGTCGTGAGACGGAGCACCAGAATCGGGTGATGTACTTTCTCACTCCTTTTTGTACCGCCCTTTTCCTCGTTGTACAACTTTGTACAGCAGCCGCAGCATCAGCAGTGAACAAAAACAGCTGAGAATCAGTGCACCTGTGGGTGCTATTTGTAGTGCACACTGTCACTGCCGGATCACTACCCAAATCAACAGTCCTTTCTAGATTCTGAGCCAGCGCCGAGTACTTTCTACTGATCACTACTATCATCATCGACCAGAACTGGTCTAAACCGACAGCCAGACAGCCACATCTAATCAGTTAATCGATTAATCAGTTAATCAATTAATTAGTAAACAACTCCTAAATCCTTTTGTTGTTTCCATTTTTAGGTCTACTGTTGTTGTCATCATCCTTTTGCCTCAAATAGAACTTTTTTTCTCACGCAACAGTTCGATTTGCTGCTGCAGCTGTTGACAACTCCTTCATAAAGTCTGTCTCTCTTTGGAAAGAAGAAGTCCTTGACTACCGAGATTAACTTTTGCTATCACCCCCGGCGCTGATGAACCTTGAGCTGGAGCAGCACTTTCGCATTTTGTCATCACCACCAGTGGCACCACCAGCACTTGAATGGCCATCAACGGCTGGCAGCAGATACCGAGGTTGCTACCGCTTCTTCTTCTCCTCTGTCTTCTTTGCATGATCACCGCCGACGCCGCCGAAGTACAGCTACACTCCTCGGGATCACCCCCATCGTTGCCACCGTCTTCTGTCACCCCCGCTGCCATCATCACCACCACCACCATTATCAACAGTAGTACAGAAAGAGTACGGCCAAAACAATCACCACCATCGTCATCACTTCATGTACTGAAGACGGGTCATCACTCCTGGTCACTGTCGTCCTTTTCGAAGTGGTGGTGGCCGATGTCTTCATCGCCTCGGATTCACGTCAGCCTTCTTCACCACCACCACCACCACCACCACCAGAGGAGAAGAGATGATGAGGGTGATGACAGCCATTCACCACAGCTTCAGCGAGCTTCGCAGCTTACCAACAATGAGAGTGCCAATTTTCGGAACGAGAGCGTCCTCATCACCGGCGAGCTGATCCTCCCGCTGCAGACCTTTTGGCTCTTTGTCGTCCAGATAGTGATCCCAGCGGTCACCGTGGTCCTCCTCCTCGGCTGCCTGGTCCTGGAGCCGCTGTGCAGTCGGTGTAAGTACTAGCAAAAAACTGGTTTTGTTTACCTTTCAAAAGTGCTAATCCTGGCTTCTATTTTCCAACCTTTAGACGACAGCCAACTTCTGAACTGCATTCCCTGTCAGCTGGTGGCCGACTCGGCGCTCTCTCTGGTCAACAACGACGACCAAAGACCTCGGCAACGGCTGCGGTCACCCTCAGTGTCATCATTTCGAAACTTGGATGACCACAACCACAACAACCAAAACAACAACAGGAGAGACCACAAAGACCACGACAACAACTCTTCCTTTGACACCTTCTGCCGGCGGCTGGCCGTCGTCTTCAAGGAGCAGGAGCGGACGGTGGAGCGGGAGCTCAGCGGCAAGGAGAAGGAGACGTTCCCTGAAGAGGCGGCGGCGATGATGAACTCCACTGAAGAGAATGGACTTCGACGAGCTCGTCCTCGACGGCCCAACTCGGTGGGCTCGCTGGCCAGCTGGTTCTCCTTTGACTCCTTTCGCCGTGGTGTAAGTGGCGGCCAGTTGGCCTCAGGCAGCGCCATCACCCTCACCAAGTTCACCTTTGACGACTCGAAGTTGTTTCGCGGCCCGGAGACGCCCACCAGCCAGGACGATCCGCTAAAGGTAAAGTGGAGTTGATCTTTTTTCTTTCTTTTTGGTGGTAGTGGTCAGAGATGAAGAAGAGAGCCTTTTAGTCGACAAATTAAAACCTGCATCGCTTCCTTTCATCATCATCATTACCACCAATTTCATCTTTCTTTTACTTCAACGCTCGAAAACACACACACACACACCTCTTTCAGCATTTGCATTCATCATCATCTTCTCCTGACAACTTCAGCAGAGAGTGCTGCTTTACTTTTCCGGGAAAACGCCTTGTTGTTCTGAACTGTAGCAGGGGGTTGGGCATAGAATGAGAGTAGATTTGGGGATAGATTCAGGGCTGGGCTTTGGGTAACAGGGGCGGTTTGCTTGGTTCAGTACAACAAGGCAGAGTTTCCCCGTTTAGTAAAGCACGCTTTTTTTACTGTCTGTTTGTTTGTGAGAAGATCATCATCTGAACTCCACTTCGTTCTTCTGATCTGTTTGGCCTCCAAGTCCTTCAAGCCAACTCGACTCAACTCAACTCAACGGATCATCATCATCATCATTTCCTCTTTCCTTTTTTCCTTCTTTCCATTTTTTCTTCTTTCCTCTCTCTTTCTATCCTCCCCTCCCCTTCCCTCCCCTCTCTTGGGAGCAGCAACCCATGGCCGACATGTTTACCTAAATAAACACTGTCACAGGCCTTACTAACCACCACCTTCCTTTCCTTTCCTTCACTCAATCATTAGCACGCGCTCTGATGGACTCCGCGAAGTCGCCGAGGGGTCTTCTTGGCGGCTCCCCAGAAGAAGAGCTCGTCAACGTGTGGCTGGGGCGTCCACGCCATCGTCAGTCCTCCAGGCGGCCACTGCCTGTGCTCGATAAGCTTATTATTGGGTAAGTGTGACATCGGGTGGCTGGGGCGTTCACCCCAGACGTTAGTCCCCTTGGCTTGCCGTGTCGCCTGCCAGAAAGCACCGGCGCTAGCGGCTCCTGGAATAGTTGGGGCCTCCCTACCAGGTAGCTTCTGCACTAAACCGCCGGAAGGGTCCCCTCAAGAAAATCATCTGTAACGCTTCAAGATCACCATTTGGAAGTCGGGCCTCAGAGTAAGTATCGCCCTCATCTTTGAGGGTTTTTGAACTTTTTTTCGTTTACGGTCATGGGTTGCTGCTACCCCTTTTTTCCCTTCTATCTTATCTCTCTCTCTCTCTCTCTCTCTCTCTCTCTCTCTCTCTCTCTCTCGCTATCTCGCTATCTCCCTATCTCTGGCTATCTCTTCATTGGTAAGTACTCCTCTCCCTTGCTTTTCCCCTAATCAGTAAATCATCTTTTGAACCTTTAGTGTTCTCGTCGCTGGTTTGCTGTGGCGCCATCTATCGAGAAGAAGAGCAGCTGGTCAAGAGTACGCTGTTTGTGAGTGTGTCGCTGGTGCTGGTTGGCCAGCGGCGCCGCTAGCTCGCTCGCTGTCATTTCGCTTTTGGCAGCTGGTCCGGCAACGTGGTCGTCTTTCGCTTGCTCTCTCGCTTCTCGAGCTTTCCTGAAGATCGTCACCCCTCACCATCTCACCACCTCACCCCAGCACCAGGCAAGGATGTCCGACTACCTCGGCAAGGATATGCGCAAGGTGAAGAAGGACGGCGGCGTCGGCGAAGAGGACGAGAGCAAGGCCCTCGACAAGATTGTCCCGCTGGACGAGGCGGACATCTCGCTGATGCGCAACTACGGCTCCGGTCCCTATGCGAAGCGCATCAAGGCCGTCGAGGAGAAGATTCAGGGCACGCTGAAGAACATCCACGCGCTGATGGGCGTCAAGGTAAGTGACGAGTTTCCAGTGTTTTGTTTTGCTCTAAAACTGACCGCTTTCTATTTCTATTTCTCTCTACTTCCACTACTACCAAGGACTCGGACACCGGACTGGCCCAGCACAGCCTCTGGGACCTGGTGGCGGACAAGCAGGTGCTGACCAATGAGCAGCCGCTGCTGGTGGCCCGCTGCACCAAGATCATCAAGCCGACGGAGAAGGAGAAGGCCGAGGCGGTGGCGGCGGCCGCCGAAGGACACGGTCGCGCCCGCCAGGGCTTTCAGCCGCCGCCACAGCCGCCGGCAGCGGCTGGTGCTGGCTCTTCGGCCAATCACGGCCTCGAGGACAAGTACATGATCAACGTTCGGCAGTACGCCAAGTTTGTGGTCAACCTGGCGGAGACCGTCGCCCCCACGGACATTGAGGAGGGCATGCGCGTCGGAGTGGACCGCGTCAAGTACTGCATCAAACTGCCGCTGCCGCCGAGGATCGACCCGACGGTGTCGATGATGCAGGTGAGGCTTTGTTTTGCTCTTTTGTTTTGCCTTTCTTTTCCTTTCAGCAGTGATGACATCAGCAGGAGCAGCAGCCCTGTGTGTTCTATTTCTGCTGATGTCATCACTGCTGAAAACCTTTGCTCACCTTTTCTCTTTTCCTTCCTTCCTTCCTTCCCAGGTCGAGGAGAAGCCCGACGTGACCTACGCCGACGTGGGCGGCTGCAAGGAGCAGATTGCCAAGCTGCGCGAGGTGGTCGAGGCGCCCCTTCTCGAGCCGGAGCGCTTCGTCAAGCTGGGCATTGACCCACCGAAGGGCGTCCTCCTCTACGGGCCACCGGGCACCGGGAAGACGCTGTGCGCCCGAGCCTGCGCCAACCGCACCGACGCCTGCTTCATTCGCGTCATTGGCTCGGAGCTGGTGCAGAAGTACGTCGGAGAGGTAAGGGAGCTGTTGTGGGCTTTGTTTACATCTTTTGGGCTAACGTTTTTCACTTTCTCCACCACCAGGGAGCCCGCATGGTGCGGGAGCTCTTTCAGCTGGCGCGCGCCAAGAAGGCCTGCGTCATCTTCTTTGACGAGGTGGACGCCATTGGCGGGGCGCGCTTCGACGACGGCGCCGGCGGCGACAATGAGGTGCAGCGGACGATGCTGGAGCTGATCAACCAGCTGGACGGCTTTGACGCCCGCGGCAACATCAAGGTGCTGATGGCCACCAACCGTCCGGACACGCTCGATCCGGCCCTCCTTCGCCCGGGCCGCCTCGACCGCAAGATTGAGTTCAGTCTGCCCGACCTGGAGGGCCGCACGGGCATCTTCAAGATTCACGGCCGCTCGATGAATGTGGAGCGCGGGCTGATTCGCTGGGAACTGCTCGCCCGCCTCTGCCCGAACGCCACCGGCGCGGACATTCGCTCGGTGTGCACCGAGGCGGGCATGTTTGCGATTCGCGCCCGCCGCAAGGTGGCCACGGAGAAGGACTTTCTGGAGGCGGTGCAGAAGGTGATCAAGCAGTACGCCAAGTTTAGCGCCACCGCCCGCTACATGATGCACAACTGAGGACACCGGGCTTCATTTTTATTCTTCTCCTCTCCTCAACTCGATTATTCTTCAACACACCACCACCAAATTCTCTTCTTCCTCCGCTGCACCATTTACTGCAACTGCGGACACCGATTAAAACACACACACCTTCTCTCTGGTGGAACATCTCTTACAACAACAACTAAAGTCAACTCGTTCATCACAACAACAACAACAACAACAGATACCACCACCACCACCACAACTAATGTGAGTAGATAAACTCTTTTCTTTTAGTCAACTTTTTTGTGTGTTTTGATTAGTGAGCATTTTTATTGGATTTAGAAGTTTGAGCTATTTGAGAGAGAGAGGGGAGAGAGAGTTTGTTTGTCTGATCTAACTTTTTGAGTTTTTGTAGTGGAACCTGTTGTACACTTGTGGGCAATAGTGGGGGTGGATAGTGATACTACGATAGGGGGATCGTTCTTTATTGAGGGAATAGCACTTTAAAGTTCAACTGCAGCTAACTCTTTCTAAAAAGTTAGGCAGCGACACAGAGCGTGGGCACCTGCACGTACTGGCTGTAGTGGGCGACCTTGCGGCCAAACTGCGGCAGGACGCTGGTGGCGGCCTGCACCGTCAGCCGCTGGACGCTGATCGAGTGCGCCGGCAGACAGTGAAAGTTGAGCAGCGTCTGCTGGAGGGCGGTCGGGCGGCTGACGCCCTCGATGCAGCTCAGCGCGGGCTCAATGCTGAAGCACACCTTGTCGGCGCCCTGGTGGACGAAGTAGGTGCGCAGGCGCTGCAGGAGCTGCTGCTGGGCGGGGGTGGCGGGCATCTGCTGGCCGGCGTACTGCGGGTAGCCGCCGAACTGCTGCTGGGCAGACTGGACGGAGCCCTGGGCGGAGTTCATGACCGCCTCCATCTGGGCCTGGTTGAGGCGGGCGAGCTCCTCGGCGTTGGCCTGCGCCTGGATCTTGGCGGAGCGGGCGGCCTTGGCCTTTTGCGCGGCCTCCTTCAGGTCGATGTAGCTGGCGGCGGTGTTGCCGGTGTACTTGTTCTGGACCTTGATTTCGGCGCCGATGTACGGGAGCTGCGTCTTGGCGACCTGGGTCGGGCAGCGCTTGGGTCCGCTGGCGATGGGCGCCTGCTCGCAGTGGGCGCCCGCTAGGGCGTACGAGGCGATGTAGTCGGCCGCCCGCTGGTAGACGCAGGCGTCGGGGCCGGTGAACTCGCCTTCCGCCTCGTCGTTGTTGTCGCCGCAGAGGCCGCAGGTGACGCCCTGGTACTGGCGCCCACTGAGCTCCACCTTGACGGTCTTGCCGTCGTAGAGGACGGTGAGGGCGGTGGCGGGGGCCTCGAGGACGATGATCGGCTCGGCGGCCTGGGAGCGCGGGGGGCGGAGGGTGAGGGTGATGGCGCTGATGCTGGCGGCGCCCTTGGAGGAGTAGGCGTTGGAGGACTTGACCTTGGCGACAATCTCGGGCTGCTCGGCTCGGAGCTGGACGGTGCGACCGTCGACGACGGCCTGGCCGGCGCGGCTCGACTTGGTCGGCGGCAGGAGGCGGACCTCGGTCGAGCCGATGAAGACGGTGACGGCCTTGGTCTTGGCGTCGGCGTCGAGGTTGCGCGCGAAGACGGCGAAGCGCTCCGCGGCGGAGCAGTCCTTGGCCACCAGGTACTGGCACTGCTGCTGCGACCAGGACTGCTGCTTTTGACCGTTCTGGATCATCTGCTGGTCGCTGACCTCATCGACCTTGATGGTGACGTTGTCGAAGGTGCGGATGGCGCCCTCCATCACCACACAGCGGTCGACGGCCTGGTACGCCTGGAGGGCGTTGCCGTACACCTCGGAGATGGGGAGCAGGGCGGAGACTGGGCGGATCATCGAGGGGAGGGTGATCTTCTCGAAGGCGGCGTTCTCCTTGGGCGAGCTGATGTAGAGGTTGGCCAGCTGCTGGGCGGGGGAGTGCTGGCTGCCGTCGGCGGCGAATTTGCTGCTGAATTGGGCGGTGATTCGCACCTTGTTGGGGGCGTTTTGCTTGATCTGCGGCTGCTGCTCGTCGATGGCCTCGTTCACCTGGAGGTGCTCGTAGAGGGCGACCTTGGTGGCGAGGGCCAGCTTGCGGGTCCAGTTTTGCAGGGGGGCGGGGATGTTCTGGTAGTCGATCTCCAGCTGGTACTGGCGGAAGTAGGAGTCCTCGATGATGGCCCGTTCGCAGGCGTACGACTGGGGCTGGCCGGCGGCGCGGTCCACGGCGCACTGCTCGTAGAACCAGGCCTCGGGGGCGGTGGTGGCGGCGGTGAGGTGGGCGGAGCGGGCGAGGTCCGACCGTTTCAGTACCTTCTCGTCGGTCTTCTCCATCAGGCCGTTGATGGTGATGGTGGAGATGAGGTCGGAGTTGCTGGACTTGCTGGAGCAGTCCATGCCGAAGGCGATGCGGGCGTGCATTTTCGCTTGGAGGTTCGCGGAGGCGGAGGGCTCGTAGTAGAACTCGCTGGGCAGGGTCGGGTAGCTGAGGACGCCGTCGAAGCAGAGTTCTCGGTGCTGGTGGGCGGCGGCCGACTTGGTGGCGTAGCTGCTGATGGACTCCTTGCGGGCAAAGGCGTTGACCTTGGTCCAGAAGGTGCGCTCGTCGAAGGAGCGGACCAGGAGGAGATTGGCGCCGAAGTAGGTGGGGCGGGCGGCGGAGCGGGCGACGGCGGTGAGGACGATGTCGTGGGCGATGATGGCGGGCATCTTTTGGCTGCCGGCGCCAGCAGTGCCGTAAGCTCCCGAGGCGATGTCTCGCTCCATCTGCGCCTGCTCCTCGGCGGTCTGCGCCCAGTGGGTGGTCCAGACGGGGGCGGTGGCGGCGAGGAGGTCGCGGGCGACGTTCTTCACCGACTGGCGGGCGAACTTTTGGCCGGCGAAGAGGGCCTCCCAGACCTGTTCGGTGGTGGGCGCCTGCGAGACGGTCATTAGCTGCTCGGTTTCAGAGTTTTGCTGCTGCTGCTTCTGGGCGACGGCTCGGGCGGCCCAGGTCCAGGCGTTGCGCTTGGTGGTCTTGCCCATGGCGGAGATATCTTCTTCAGAGATGATCTCATTCTGGCTGTCCTGGTCCTCGAGGGCGGCGATCTCCTCGCGGCTCATCACCACCTTGCCGTCGAGGTCCTCGACGCGCTTGTAGGCGAGGGCAAAGTCGTAGCCGCTGACCTGCTGCTCCGAATCGGCCTCAAGGACGATGTGCACCTCGCGCGGGGCGGTGGTGGTCGCGGACTCGACCAGGGCGGAGGCGATGGCCGAGAAGGGGCCCTCGCTCTTGGCCTTGTTCAGGGCGGAGTAGAAGTGGGCGGAGATGGGGCGGATCGCTTCGACGGACTCGGACTGGACCTGGACGCGGAAGCCGATGCCGAGCTCTTTCTTGAGGATCGATTGCTCGTGGGCGTAGGGCACCCGCTTCGACTTGATCTCCACGGAGGAGGCCTCGAGCCAGTCGCGGCTGGGCGAGCTGGCGACGGCCGCCGGGGCGATGAAGGCCTTGGCCGCCACGTGCTGGTGGAAGATCTCCTGGGGCGTGGTGGGGACGATGCTCCAGGCGAGCTTGTTGTGCTTGAAGCCGAGGGAGAGCTCCACGGGGAAGGCCGCTCGGGTGGTGCGGTCGATGTGCGTGCCGATGGCCTCGCTGGAGGAGCTTGAAGCCGAAGAGGAGGAGGAAGCCGAGGATGATCCCGAAGAGGCGACCGGGGCGAGGGCAAAGACAAAGTCGTAGTCGGCGTGGAAGAGGGCGGGCACGACCTGGACGGTGAGGTTGGCGCCGATGGGGAGGATGGCCGACTTGGGCATGTCCAGCTGGAGTTTCGCCTTGGCGACCTTCACCGAGACGATGGTGGGGTGGCGGGTGGTGACCACCACTGGGAGACCCAGCTCACTGGGCACCACCTTGACGGTCTGGGCGGGCATCACCAGCTTGACGTAGTGGGCGGAGCGGCCGGCCATGAGGCTGGCGGCGATGTCCTTCAGGCTGTCCTCCGCCTGGTCGATGACCGAGTGGAGGTAGTGGCGGTCGAGGGCGTAGTAGGCGGTGCGCTCGAAGAGCTTGAAGAAGATGGTCGCCTTGGGCTCGTCGCCGGTGCGGATCACCAGGTTCAGCTTGTCCTTGAGCGATTGGAGCGCCTGCTGGGCGTTGGAGTCGACGGCGGAGCGCTTGGAGAGGATGCGGCGGTCCTTGGCGCCCGTCTGGGTGGCGGCGCCCATCGCCTCGAAGGCGTCGGAGACGATGCCGTTCGGTTCCATGACGCGCTGCAGGAGCTGGTCGACGCCCTTGGCGTTGTAGCCCACCTCGAGGAGGACGTTCTTCATGGCCGACTTTGATTGCTGGCCAATTTGGAAGTAGGCCGATCGGGGCAGGGAGCTGACGTTGCTGCTCACCCACTCGGCGATGTAGTGCATGCCCTGGCTCGATTGGGGGTTGTAGTACCCGGCGCCGACCATCTTGGAGTAGTGCAGGCCGAGCGGTTCGCTGGTGGGCGCCATGGAGGCGGCGAGGCGGGCGTCGGCGGCGAACTGCTCCCAACCTTGGCTTGAAGTGGTGGTCATGTTGGCGGCGGTGTGGAGGGCGCTGGTGACGAAGGAGCGAATCTGGCGGTTCGATTCGCTGTGCAGCTGGGCGGCGATCCTTTCGAGCTCAGCGCGGCTCGGCCGGCAGTTGATGGCGATGGTGAAGGCGGCGATGCGCACCTCGTACGGCTCGGCCTTGTTCTCGAAGACGGGCATGAGGAGGGCGAGGACCTGGGCGGGGTGCTGGCGGGCGACGTGGGCCAGGGCGTAGATGGTCACCTGGCGGAGGAAGTTGCGCTCCTCGGCGACCGCCTCTCGGTCCTCGACGGTGTAGCCGGGCAGCTCGGAGAGCGGGGCCTGGTCGTTGACGTACGGGGCGAGAATCTGCAGGACCTGGGGCAGGGAGGTGTGGGCCAGAGTCTCGATGAGCGTCACCTTCTGGTGGAAGGTGGGCGCCTGGCGGAGGGCGGTGGCCAGCACGGAGAGGATGGTGTCCAGTTGTTCCTGCTCCTGAAGCAGTTCCTGGCGGAAGGAGGACTCCCAGGCGGACCGGCGGATTCGGTGGTGGATTCCTTGCTGCTGTTCCCGTTCCTGCTGCATCATCTTGGCGCGGAAGTTGGTCTTTTGCTGGGGCTGGGCCTGGTAGTTTTGTTGTTGGTAGCCTTGGGCCTGGTTCATCTGGTTCATCGGGTTCATGCTCATGCTGAAGCCAATGTTGTCGTTCTGCTGGACGGCCGCCTGGGCTCTGCGGCCCCGGAGGATGGCCTCTTCAGAGTGGACGTCACCGGACAGTTGCTGCTGGCCGCGCTTGACGACCGCCTCGTGGACCAGCTTGCCAACTGCAATGCCGAGGCTCGAGGCGAGGTGGCGCTGCGACTGGACCTTCTCGCTGAGGAAGGCGTTCAGGTACTGCTCGACGACGGCCACATCGACGAGGAAGAGGTTCTGGGGGATGGCCTCGAAGAGCTCCTTGGCCTCGAAGGTTGTGAGCTGGTCCTGGTGGTAGAGCTTCAGGGCCAGGAGGGCGGCGTCGGTGGAGCCGGCGGAGGCGAGCAGGTCGAGGAACAGTTTGCGGACGATCTGCTGGTGGGCGGTGGCGCGGGTGGAGCGGCCGGCGGTGGCGTGGGCGGAGAAGAGCGAGTGGAGGGCGTCGATCTCGAGGACGGCGAGGGCGTTCTGCAGCTCGACGGCCTTTTGGAGGGTGTTCGCCTTGGCGCCGCTCTCCTGCAGCTGGTCCTCGGCGGCGACGATGTCGGCGGCGAGGGAGTTCAGCAGTTCGGGGATCAACTGTTGGAGCTCGGAGCTGGGGATGCGTCCGAAGAGGGCGAAGTAGGGCATGTCCATAGGGCGGGAGGTCTGTTGGGAGTTCTGGTGGGAGGAGTGCGACTGCTTGGGCAGACGGAAGCTCAGTTCAGAGTGGACCTAGGGAGGAGAGTTGGGAGTTAGTTTGGGACTTTTTCGAAAAAGAGAAGAGTTCACCACTACTTACAATGCCACTGGCCACTGGGCGGATGACCTCCGCAAAGGGCTGCACCGTCTTGAGGGTGACGTTCTGCGTGACGACGACCATGATCTTCTTCCCATCGGAGCCGGCGGAACTGTCCAGAATGGTCTTTCCCTCGGCGTAGATCGAGTCGATGCGGGCGATGCCGGCCTCCAGGTGCTTGCTAATGTTGTACCGGACAAAGTTGAACTGGCTGACGGGCGACTTTTGGGACTTCTTCTCACCCTGACCCTGCTCTGCGCATGCGCCAATGGTGCTGCTCTCGTACTGACCTTCCGTTTCGAATTGACCGGGGTACGCCTGGTACTCGGCCTCGGCGCCCATTGGGTAGTAGCCGGCGACGAGGGGGATGGTTTTGCCGGCGCGGCAGCCGACCGGGGCGCCGCGGATGTCCACATTGGACTTCTCCAGAGCCGGGGCCGTCAGGCAGTTGTCGTAGATGCGCGTCTTGGTGATGTTGAGGACGTGCTGGGCACGGGCCTGCTCCTCCTCGGAGAGGGCCCAGGCGTAGGGCGCCTGCTTCACCTCGTAGAGCGTCTCGCAGATGCCGCCGATGCCGTCTTCGTAGAGCGGGTACACGACCATTTGTTCTGAAGGGCTCACCGAGGAGGAGGAGGAGATGGTCTGGCGAGCTCGGTGGATTCCGTTTTGCTTGGCCATTTGGATCTTGGAGATTCCCTCGCTCTGGATCACCTTGCTGGGGTGGAGGTTGACGTTGAGCAGCGAGAGGATGGCCTTTTTGATGTTGATCGACCACTCGGGCTCGGCGGCCGCGGCCTCGAAGGACTTGACCTGGCCGGCGGCCCAGATGAAGCGGATCGGCGTGGAGAGCGCCTCGGCGTACTCGGGCGCCTCCTGGTGCTCGAGGACTGCTGAGGCGGAGCTGGCGGAGGCCTGCTTGCCCACGCGGATGTTGGTCATCTGCATGGCCACCTTTTGCTGCATCGAGGAGGAGCCGATCGGGTTCGAGGACTCTTCAGCCTGGAGGATAATGTCGGCCTTGATTTCGAGGACGGCGGCGGCGGCCGAGGAGGCATCCTGGCCGGCCTGGCCGGACACCAGGCGGCCGCTGTAGGCGTAGACCGTGGACTGGCCGGGCAGCAGGCTGATGGGCAGCTGCGGCGAGTGGGCGTTCAGCTGGGCGGAGAGCACGGCTGAAAGGAAACGAGGGAGAAATTAGTTCGAGTTTTTGGGAGTTTAATTTGAGCAGGACTTACCCGAGACAAAGAGTGCCGCGAAGACGAGCCCAAAGGTGGTCTTCATGGTGGCGGTGGTGGTGGTGGGGTGGGGGTGGGTGATACTGCTGGGGTGTTGGTGGGTGTGCTCACTGGCTGTTTGGGAGTAGTGAGAGACCGAGGATGAGACCACAAACTTTGGGCGAAAGACGACGGGCTGCTGCTGCTCTCCCTCGAAGACAGGAGAAGAAGGCAAACACTGGGTTGCAAGGGAAGAGGACTGGGGGCTTATATAGCTACCAGTGAGATGGAGGAAGGTGATTAGGCTTCATTGCTCGATTGGGATTGATCTTTTGCCCCTTCTTCTTCTCCTTCTTGCTCCTTCTCCTTATCGATAACCAGAAATCTGGCCAACTCTGGTCGTCCAGGAGGAGGAGGGGGTGATGCTGTTTTTGTCGATGATGATGGTGATGATGGGGATGCTTTCCATTCACTGCTTCTGCTACTTTTGCTGAACTGCACTTCTGCCTCCAACTTTGCCTCCCTTTCCCTTCCTTCATGTGATTTCTGCTTCAGATTTAGTAACTGCTGCTGTTGCTGCTGCTGCCGCTGTCACAATTGTTGCTTAGGCTAGGCAAAAATCTTGATGCTGGTGACGATCATCATCACCCTCATCGCTGATGGGTGAACTGAGGTGCCCAGCAGCAGCATCAGCCGAAACATCTTCGATGCGCATCTGTCATCACTTTTTACCAGTGGTGGCGAGATGATAAACGTGCGAGAGATGACAGAGCGGTCGATGGACAGCTGTCGAAGCGCTTTTTGGGTGATGGGCGTAATAATACGTGATGATCATTACTACTACCGTCACCACTACCATCACCACGACTGGCACCAGTACATTGGTCAGTGCTGCTGTACTGTTCTTCTTTTGCTGCTGCTGCTGCTGCTGATCAGGTCCGCCTGGTAACCAACTGCCTGGTCGTGGTGATTTCTAGTTCACTTCTTTGCTTCGTTTGCAGATCACCGATTTGGCGCCGGCCACAAAATCTGCGGCGGTGATGGTGATCACCACGATGATCAATCTTCACTAGATTATTCCAGACAGGTTTCGGGTGCGTTTTAGCTCAAATCACTGCCAAATTTGCATATCTCAATTTGAGACTTTGGCTCACACTTTTCCATTTTTTTGTTCTTTTGTTGAGGGTCGTTCTCCAGGGATGACCGCCAACAACAAGTTGGATGGTCATCATTTTGATGCCTCCGAAACGACTGTACACAACTTTTCCTTTTTGACTCTCTCAATTGACTGCCTCTCTCAAGTGAATTGAAATTGGTTCGCCAAAAGTGCTTTCTATTACTCTCTCCCACTCGGTTGATTGTGCCCATCGAAGCTCGCTTCTGCTTGCCTAAGCACACTGTGTACGACACTGCCGAGGCAGAGAGATGCTGCGCTAGGCAGTTTTTGCGACTAAAGAGGGCTAAATCTAGATCTGTCCGCTCTTATCACCACCACTGAAAGCTCACTGATGAAGGAGTGCTGATACTGCTGCCACTGAACACCACTACTGCTGCTGCTGCTGATTTCCACCGATGAAAGCAAAGGATTGATCAATGGAACTGTTTGCAAGAGTGTGGAACTGAATGGCTTTTTAGCAGAGGAGGTTGCTTGTATGGTACACTTTGTATAACGGGGGGTGCTGTTGTACAGTTGAGTACACGTTTGGAGAAGAAATACGGCACAGAGAATGGAGAATGGAGCAGCAAAGAAGAGGAGGGAAAAGGGAAGTGAAGGGAGTGAAGAAGTTTGAAACGGTCAGTGGTGAGATCAGTGGTAGTGTTTAAAGGGGGAGGGGAAGGGAGTTGGGAGTTTGGGAGGTGTTGTTGTACTTCGTGAGTGGGTTGTAATTAGTGTCTGAATGAAAAGTATTTTTGTGTTTTTGTTGTTTATGTGTGGAGAGATTCGTGTGTGTCTTCTCAAATGTTGCTGACCTCTTCTCTGCTCTGCTCTTCGCCACAGTTACTGCGCACTGGGCCGCCGCTCGTTGGTGGTGGCGAGCAGGGCAAACTCGTCGGCGAGGATGGCGATGCACTCCTGCTTGATGCGATCGGCCTCCGCCTCGGTGCAGCTCACCGTGGTGAGGATGTGGGCGAGCGAGGCGATGATCTAGAAGAGGAGAGGAAAAAGGAGAAAAAGCGATTTAGAATTTTCAATCTCAATGTTCGAATCACTTACCTTCTCGAGGTAGTTGACGCTGACGGTGCCCACGCGGAGGTAGGTTCGGTAGAGGCGCGTGACGGAGCTGGGAAAGTCGCGGGCGATCCACTGGCACATCGGGCCCAGGCGGCTGGTTATAAGGGGAATGAGGCGCTCGTCCCGCGTAAAGTCGATGCTCATCTCGTAGGGCACCTCCTGGACGCCTCCTGGTGGGGGTCCTCCATTTTGATCACCTCCTCCATTACCTCCTCCTCCTCCCCCGCCCCCATTTCCGCCCACGCCGGCCACCCAGAAGCAGCGGTAGGGGCTGGCGAGGAGGGCGTTGAGGGGGCGGGTAAAGTAGCGGCAGGCGGTCTCGCCAAAGTCGGCGTAGGCGTACTTCTTCTCCCCGGAGTAGAAGCGCTTGTAGGCGGGCTGCTGCGGGGGGCGGCGGGCGGCGTAGGTGCCCGGCGGCCGGCGGGCGAGCTTCTCCCGGACCTCGCGCTCCTCGGGTCGCATAAAGGGCGAGAGGATGAAGGCGACGTAGGGCCGGCCCCCGGGCACCGGCGACATGTCGCTGAACATGCGCTGGTAGTCGGTCTGCGTCTCGATGTCCCGGTTGGAGGGGTCGGGGCTGAAGGTGGGGTGGGAGTGGTACCAGCCGACCACCTGCAGGTGCTGCTGCTCGAGCTTGTCCAGGGCGATGGCTTGGGCGACTGGAAATGAGAAGTTTTGTTGTTAGATTTGGAGGGATTTTAGGTGGGAAAGGCTTAGCTTAGCTTAGCTTACCGGGATCAATCTCGCACTTGATGGAGTCGTTGCAGATGCTGGGACACGGCTCGGCGGTGCAGATGTTGACTGTCTGCGTGATGGGGCAGTAGTGCCCGCCCAGCAGGCCGATGACCTCGGTTTTGAGGCAGTGGGCGTGCAGGTCCATCAGCGCCATCGTGTCTGCCCGCACCTTGATGGTGAAGGGTTGCTAAGGGAAGGGGAGATTTTGATAGGAAAGGATTAGATGTTTTGTTTGTTTTCTGCAATGGAAGTTCAGTACTTACCTCATTCTCCTCAAACTGACGACAGTTTTGGAGTTCAAAGGGGTTCACCCGACGGCTGCCACCGCCGCCTCCGTTGCTGGTGCTGGCCACTGGTTTGACTGGAGCTGCCAGTTTGAAAAGCTGCTCTTCCTCTTGATCTTCTTCTAAACTTTTTTCCTCTTCTTCCTGGCCTTCAAGTTCTTCCTCTTCCGCTTCCTCGTCCTCCTCATCACCCTGATTCACATTGGCGTGCTCATTCTCCTCCTCAGTGAGCTGATGATGGTCGTCGTTGTCGTTTTGTGGTACCGATGATTTTACTGCTGCTTTCTGATCTTCTTCCACTTGATCTTCATCCTTTTTGGCCTTTTTCGCCGGCTCCACTGTGATCAACTCATCCTCTTCGACTTCCTTCTTTTCTTCTTCCACTTTTCTCTTGTTGTTGTTGTGGAGAATGCGCAGCACTGGCGTCAGCCGCACATGTTGCACCTTCTGCTGCTGCTGCTGCTGAGCTGATCGAGAAGGTCGACCGACTGATCGTTTTGCTGTTCCGTTTACGGCAACTGTAGAAGAGGAGTTTTTAGCTGCTGCTCCTGCACCAGGGACCAAGTAGGCGTTGGCCATTACGGTGGCAATCAGCGGCGAGATGGAAGAGCCGGTGGGCTTTCCGTTTCCAATCTTTGAAGTTGAAGAGGTAGAGGATGAAGTTTGACCGAGTGTAGTCATTTTCAGGCTGGCAAGTCGACCTCCTGCTCTGGTGGGAGGCACCTTTCCACTTCCATTTTCCTGAACCATCAGCACCTTTGGCGGCTGCTTGCCTGCTGCTGCTGCTGCTGCCGAAGTTGAAGCTCGAGGGCTGATCACCAGTGTTTTTGCTGCTGCTACTGATGGAGGTTGGGAGTTGTGGCTGATCAAAGGAGGAGAAGTTGTGGATGATGATTCAGGTGTTGTTTCAACTGATGGCTGAGGTGCTGAGGAGGAGGAGGAGGAGGAGGTGATGGTGACGACCTTCTTTCGGCCCTTTGTTTGACCACCACGACCACCACCACCTCCATTCCTGGATCGACCATTGCTGGTGCTGGCTGTTCCATTTCCGTTTGGCTGAGGCTGCTGCTGCTCTTGTGGTTGTTGTTTTGGCTGCTGCTTTTGCGCCGGTGGCTGTCCTCTGGGGCGTTGTTTGTTTTGCCGCTGCTTGTCGTGCAGACGCATCTTGATCTCCGGGAGATCGGTTCGCGGTGGCGGCTTTGGCCGTTGAGGAAGGCTGCTTCGGTTGCTGTTTAGTGTAAGTGGAAGCTGAATCGATTGGCTGGTGGCGTAGTGGTTCGTCAGTGCGATCTGGTTGCGAGTGTTGCGAATGAAGGTCTGCCGGCGGTTGTTGGCCGCAATGGCTGCTGCTGACGCTGCTGAGGAGGACTTTGTTGGATAGGATTTTGGAGCCCTCGAAGCGCTGCCTTTGCTTCGGCTGGAGCTGTTGAAGTTGTGGTTGTTGTTGTTGTTGTTGTTGTCGAAGCTGTCGAAGCTGTTGGAGTTGATGGTGGAGTGGTAGTTGTGGTGGTTGTGGAGATGATGGCCGTTGCCATTTTGAAGCTGCTGCTGCTCATCTTCTTCCTCATTTTCGGCCACCAGCTCAACGTTGGCGCCCACGTCGAGGAGTTCGCCTGTGGCGTCGCCATCGCCGAGGTAGTACTCGAGAACAATGTCCTGCTGCTGGTGTTGGTGGTTGTTGTGGTGCTGATGGTTATTTCTGGAGGCCCTCTTTACCGCTGCCGGATGGTGGTAGAAGTAGTCGTGGTCGAGGTCGAGGGAGTTTGTGGGAAAGTGCTGTTGTTGTTGGTTTTGGAGTTGTTGTTGTTGGTAGATGGCTTTGCTGCCGTTGCCTAGCGTCCCATTCACCACCAGCTGGGCCCTTTGATGGCCGCCATTTTGGTGGTGGTGGCCATTGCCATTGCCGTTGAAGCCATTGTCGGGCGGTGAAATGGGCGGCGAATCGGGCAAAAGTCGTGAGTTGATGGCCCGGAGTTTCTGCTGCTGCTGCTGTTGTTGTCGCTGTTGTTGTTGTTGCTGCTGAAGGTGATGAAGGTGATGACCACCTCCATGGTTTCCATTCATGGCAAAGGAGGAGGAGGAGGAGGAGAAGGAGGCGGCTGAGTTCAAAGTTGAACTTCTGCTGAACTGTTGGTGGGTCATGTCCTGGCGGTGGCGGTGAAGTGGCCAAAGTGCTGCTGATAATCAGCGAACAAAGTGTCGATCAGCAGTTGGACTTTGCCTCTCTCTCCTGTACCACCAGCGTGTGAAGTAGGACTGACGTTCAGTGATGTGTACTGTAGAAGTAATGCCGAGACAAACTCGAGAACAGCTGTCGGCGAGCTGCTATTTCTCTAGTTCGCGACCAAGTTTATCTCCGGCGATGATGTTCTGAACTCTCTGGAGGTCAAGAAGGTGAAGATGATGTGTTGACTGTGGTATGTTGTTTGAAGAAGCAGTAGAAGAAGGAGAAATGGTAGAAATGATGAAATAGAAGGGCAGAGAATGCCTTGCTTTGCTGTCGGCGACGCCGAGTAGTAGGCCAAATAGAAGCCTGCCGAACAGCAGTAGAACTGCAGTTCACTGTGGCTGCCGTTGCCGCTGCCGCTGCTCTACACCTGAAACACAGTGAAAGCGGTGGTCCAAGCGGCGGCGTCGTCGTCGTCGTCGTCTTCTTCTTCTTCTTCTTATTCTGTGGGAGAGAGAATCCGAGAGAATCCCGTGTTTTGGTAGCCGCTACGAGTCGCCGACTCGTCAAGGCAAATAGAAAGCTGAAAGAGAGAGAGAGGGAAAGTGAGGCTGTGAAGGTGGCGGGCAGCAAAGTATTTGGGAGAGAGAGAGAGAGAGAGAGAGAGTGGGAAAGCGCCAGTGACAGTAGCAGGCTACTAGCAGCTGTTTGTGTTTGGATACTGGGGGGGATACTCTTTCGCTCTCTCGGCGAGAGTTTCGCTGGCTGCCTGGGCCGCTCGTAGAGGATGTGGCGACGGACTGCTGCTGGATTCTCTCTCTCTCTCTCTTTGCCGGCCGCTGCATTGTTTTTGGGAGTTTTTTTGGAGTTTTAAGGTGTTTGGGAGTTTTTTTAGCAGAATGAATCACATTTTGGCGGATTTTATTATTTATTGTGACTGCTTGACTTGTGTGCGTGTATTGTGGGGGAGTGACATGAACAAAAGCAGAGTTTGGCAAAAGGAAAACGCACGACTTTTTTGTTGTTGTTCACCCTTTGAAATGATCTTCACCTCCACCTTCACCTCCTAAATGGAACTCTTCTTCCGCTTCAGCGCCTCCTCCTTCAACGCCTTCAGGTCGACCACCTGCAGCTCGGCGATGAGGACCGGAGGCGGCAGCGAGTTGACCACGTCCGGACAGGAGTGCTTTGCGTCCTGTTGACCATTGCCAAAATGGTGGTGGCCATTTCCAAACTCCAAGGCGTTTTTGGGAGTCGCTTTTTTGCCAAGAATTAGCCCTTTTGCCGCCAACTCCCGCTCCAGCCTTTTCTTGCTGCTGTAGGCGTAGGCGTAGTAGGCGGAGATGAGGAAGATGGAGAGGAGCTGGGGGGCCATGATGGGGTGAAAGGCATCGAGCTGAAGGGCAAGGACGACGAGGGCCACCAGGCGGGCGGGCACCAGGACGAAGACCCAGAGGAAGGATTGATTCCCCGAGGTGGTGATCTTGTTCTTGGCCACCATCAGGCCGCAGCCAAGCGGTAGGCCCATGTACAGAGCGACGAGGAAGGACAGGTAGAGGAGGAACCAGTTGTTGAGGGGGCGGGGCAGGGGCGCGGCGAAGGCCCGTACGATCATGGACATCTTCAGGCTGAAGGTGATCACCTCGAGGCAGGCGACCCCGCCCACCACCAGCTTGAAGACTCGCAGGGAGAGCATTCGAAGCGAGCGAGGGCTTCCGATTGAGGGCGGAGGTGAGGAGTTTTCGGGGTGGTTCGAAATGGTCATGGTTTCGGGGTGATGGGAGTTCTTTTGTTGTTGATGTTCTTGTACGACTTATATTTTCTGTGTTTCTGTTTGTTGTGTCGTACAATTGTGAGTTTTTGCTGCTGCTGCTGCTGTACAAAACTAAATTGTTGTACTCTAAAGTGTGGCTAATTGCTAATGTGGTGATGGTAATCACAGTGATGATGAAGTAGAAGAAAACTTTCCGCGGAGGACGTTGGCGCGCTCTCGGTTTACGAGCTTGCTGATAAGATGACGGCGATGATCATCAGCATTCTCTCTAGAGACAGGGTGATATTGTTTGCTGTCGAGGTTTAGTCTGTTGTACAGCTGTGCAACCAGTTAGTGGTAATTTGGTAATGGACCGTGCAGAAATTAACTGTTGCAGTGTCCATTTACACGTTTAAATTTGAACTCTTCGAGGACTTTTCTGAGGGGAAACTGATCATCAGGCATTTGTTTACCCTTCTTTGATAAGATTTAGGTCAGTGCTGTACCGTTTGTTGTTGATTTGCGATCTGTTTTCAGTGCACACTGATCACTGATAACCTCCTTAAAGCTTGTACAAACTAGAACACTGTCTGATTACTGAGTGAGCATTTGGCTAGGAGTTTATTTGTTTACGAGTGCGTTTTTGTGCTGTATTTACAAGAGTGATGAGGAGATGAGATGAAAAAAATGTACAGTGAGAAAAACGGAAAAGAGAATCTCGAACTTCTTTTGACTCGGGCAAAAGAAGGTTTCGATTTTCTCTTTAGACTGCCACCGGAAGTCCTGGATACGCCGGACTGGCCGCCTCAATGTTCGCCACCTGTGGGTACTTGGTGGGGTTCTTTGCCACCTGAGCGTAGGTCGGCAGCGGAAGTACTGGCGCCTTGTCGGTACTGCTGCTGCCTCCGTAACTTTCAGTACTTCCGCTTCCGCCGCTGAACCTTCTGCTGACCGCCCTCAGGTGAAAGTACAGCACCAGGAGGAAGAGGTGAAAGAAGGCGAGGGTGACCAGGTCCAGCCAGAGGGGAAAGGCGCACTCGGCTGGAAGAGATTCTTTGAGTACTTCCGGTGCCGGAGTACTGCTACCGTGGTTCTGAATATTCTGGTTCAGCTTTTCCCGGTAGTAGTAGACGCTGACGAAGAGGTAGTACGCGTAGGCGTAGCGGGCATTGAGGTAGATGACCAGGGAGGCGGAACAGGGGAGGAGAATTCGCTCGTAGGTTCGGTGGAAGTTGGTGAGGACCATGACGATGCCAAAGAGGAGTTGCAGAATGGAGAGGGCAATGAGGAGGTTGGTCTTGGCCGATGGGTCGATGCACTGCTTTGAGGCGAGGAGGGAGGCGTCGGAAGAGGAATCGGCTTTGATGTACAGAATGGTCAGCGCTAGTTCGGCGAGGACGAGGACAATCTGCGCGGATTTGAGGACTCTGAAGAGGAGGGTGGGCAGGTTGAACTCGGGAGGAGTTTGCTGCTGGGAGGTGGTAATTGTTCCAACAACAATGGGAACCATCTGCTTGGTGGACTCCATCTTTGAGTTGATGTTTTGAAAAAGGATTAGTCTGTTTAGAGTTGAGGTTTTCTGGTACCGTTTTCAGTGGGCCGGTTGCCGGTGCTTTTATACCACCACCAGGACTGGACATGCTGCTAACACTCTTGTTTTTTCACTGCATTATCTTTACTATCTTTGCAGTGGTAATAGAAGCGCCTGGTGAGAGCCAGAGCCAGAGCATGAGCTAGCTCACGCCTTGGACTACATTGTACGGCGACAGCAGAAGCGGTTGTACAGCAATCACAGCTCTCTCTCTCTCTCTCTCTCTCTCTCTCGCTCTCTCTCTCGCTCTCTCTCTCGCTCTCTCTCTCACTTTCTTTGTCTGGTGTCTCTTTTCTCTTTTGGTGGTGAAACGTGCGCCGGCAGGCACACCACCACCACCACCTTCCATGTTTGGGCATCTCACTTTCTTTCTCTTCTCTTCTTTTCTTTCTTTCTCTCCTGGGGGATTGCTTTACACCGGTTCGAGTTGGTTTACCACCTCTTGGTCGACCAGTTTTGATTGTCGTTGCCGCCGACCAAATGTGGCAGACCGAATGTCTGCTGCAAACTGCTGTGGAGTAAAGGCGAGCAAAGGTCTTGGAATTCTCTTGCATAATCCCGCTCTCTCTCTCTCTTTTTCATTTGCGTCTTCTAACGTTGTTGTTTTATTGCTGGCATTATTCTTTACTGGCTGACTGACTGACTGGATATTTCTAGATTAGTTGGTGGCGATGTGAGGTGATGTGAGGATGATCATTTCTAGACAGAGGTGTCTGGTTTCTTGTCTGGTTTGCTGGTTTTCTGGTGAATGCCTGCCTTGGTGGTGCTGTACGTCCTTTGGGAAGGACCACTACTGCCGCCTCCCTAGGAAGGTGGTCACCTCTTTTGTGGAAGGGAAGGTCAATTTGGTGCTAGCCGTGTTTTCTGGTTTTCTGTTTTGTTTGTGTCTACGTGCCCGTTTTTTTATCATCACCGATTTCTAATCTGTTTTTCTGTTTTCTCTCTTTTTTTCTACTTTTTAGAACTGGAAAGATCCCGTCCGAGCTCGTCTTTCTCTCCTTTTGTTTAAAGAGCGTCTGCTTTCAAGATCCAACATTTGCTGAATCACCGCTACTCGCTTATTTGGTCAGGCTGGCTGGAACAGTCTTTCTCTCCTTCTCTCATCCAATCAACACTTCATTCATCAAAAAGTGACCACCACCAAGAAGAAGAAGAAAAAGAAGGCAAAGAGACTACTACCTGCAGCAGTAAACGGTAGGTGCCATTTTTCTTTTCCGTTTTCTTTCACCAATTACACGCAATAGAGGATATGCACTCAAAGCTGATGATGATGATGATGACCACCAGGATGTCCGAGGGTAGGGAATGGGGATGAACCAGGATATTGTCTAGAATAGCATCATAATCATAATCGGGAACATCATCATCAATGACTGTAAAACATCAACAGCTAGGTGTTTTATTTGTCACAACTGTGCGCAACAGTCAACATTCTGATTGCCGTGATTGCGTGATCTTCTTCTTCTCCTCCTGTGTTGATTATTATTGCAGCAGTTAAAGCTAAAGATGATGATCTACTTTTACCTTTCCTGCTATCTCTGCGGTGTTTGTGCGCGACTGTGCAGCAGCAGCAGCAGCATAAACAACAAGCTCTAGGAAGGTGATTTGCAGGTGAAAATAGAAATAGAACTGCACAGTATAGTGAATCACAATAAAACTCCACAGCGGAGAAACATTGTGTCAGGCCCTAGACTGGTCAGAAGCTGCTGCTGCAGTCGTTGTTGATGATGATAACAAACAACAAACTCCGTTGTAACTGCTTTATGGTTTTATGCTGCTCTGGAACGCCTAGCAACTACTGCTTTTGCTATTTATCTCGATACGCCAACTTGAGAGTTCAGAGTCTAGGGTCTAAAGGTTGCGAGCTGGTTGTACAGCAGTTCTATATCTTTGAAATTCTCTGTCAGAATTGCAAGCTTTTTTTGCTTTTAAAGGTTAACTTCAGCAGAAGATTTTCAAAGTGCTGACAAGTTTGACTGGCTGATTGTCAGAGCTCTTTTTCTGTGTGTTCATTTCTAACTGAATTTGCTCACTCTTGTGTTTTTCCTTGTACAAACGTTTGTACAGCAGAGTGCTTCTTCGTTGCCTAGCTCCCGCTGGCGACTTCTTTATTCTGTTTGCATGGAGCACACAAGATCGACTGACTGACTTTGTACTTTCACTTGCTAATATTTGAATTTGGAGACTGCCTGGCAACTCCAAAAGACGACAGTTTGCTCTTTCATTCTTTATATGACTGAAAAAGTCTCTTTCAACTTCTGCTGTTGACTAGTCAGAGTAATCTTTATTTGTTTGTCGGAATATTATTATGACTGTGGCGGGGAGGAAGTGTACTCCTAGAGTAAAGAAAGGTGGGGGGAATGAAGAGTTCTAGACTTGAAAATGTGAGAAAAAATAAGAAGGGTGAAATGGTACAATGAAAAGTGAAAAGACAAGGTCGTAATGAGTGTCGTAAAAGCGAGAAAAGTCCTATGTTCTATTTGTTGTTGTTGCTGTTGTGGTTGAGGCCAGTGTCGTCGAAGTCATTTGACCTTCTACGGCTGCGGCTGCTGCTGCTGCAGAAGCAGCCTCTTCACCGACCTCCTCAATTGACTCGAGCCTTCTGGGGGCAAGTTGAAGCACTGCTGAGCTTGAACTAGCATTTCCACCACTATTTCCAACTTCAACAACGCCCACCAAACTCGGATACTTGAGCGGATTTCGCGCCACCTCGGTGTAGCTGGGCGGCGGGGCGTTGAGCTGCGCCGCGTGGAGGTGATTCTCCACGCTGAAGATGCTGTCGTTGTCGGTCTCCTCCTCGATGACAAACTCCTGATCATCGCCGTCACCGCCTCCTCTTGATCGTCGGCCGCCGCCGAAGAACTTGACATTGTAGAGGCGGACGTAGTAGAAGTGGAGGACGACGACGAGCAGCAGGTCGATCATGAGGGGGTAGCAGTAGGCGAAGGGGGCGGCGGCGACGAGGCGGAAGAGGGCGACGGTGAAGAAGTACCGGAGGGGAAAGTACAGGAGGGTGAAGTAGACGGCCTCGGTGGAGACGAGGACCATGCCGACGAGGTTCAGCGGGAGGTTGAGGATGCTGACTGACTCGCTGAAGAAGGACAGGGGGAAGAGGCCATCGGGGGTGACGGGAGGAGGTTCGGTGGAGGAGTTTGGGGAGGTTGTGGCTGAGTATCTGTGGTTTTGATGGACGTCTGAGGGTGATGGCGGAAGGTTGGGCGAGGAGTGGAGGCCATTGCGGCCGCTGACGGTGACGGTGAAGAGGAAGGTGATGACAATTTCGACGAGGAAGAAGGCGATCAGGGTGCGCTTGTAGGCGTGCAGGCGCAGGTTACGTAGTATGCGGGCGGTGTTTCCCAGGGCGGTGGGCATTGTTTTGGTTTGGTTGTTTTGGTTCGATTTGGTCGGCGGATTCTTGGAGGTTTTCTTTTGTTTTTCTGTTGCTGCTGCTGTTGTTCTTTGAGGATTATCCTCTGCGGTGTCCTTTTGCTCTGCTGAGGATCAGGTGTGTGTGTACGCATCAGCGGATCTCGCTCTCTCTCGGCAACGTCGTCGTCGTCGTCGGTTGCTTGTCATCAAGAGTTGTGCGTGGTACGTGTGTGTTTGCCTGCCTGCTGTTGCTTACCTGTCTTTTTTAGTGTAGCATACTTGAGATCTGTCGCAAACGTCTAGGCGATTATCATCACTGCCGTGAAAGGTATCATCATCATCACCTGCTAAGAGGTGCTCTCCTTTGCTCTGCTTTTGTTCCAAGCTTTTGTTGCTACTCGCTGAGTTTTACTGCCACTAAGCCTCTCTCTAGGTACAGGTATAGCAGCAGCAGCTGTACGGCTGGTTGACTGATTTGTCCTAAAGCCGAGTGATTGATTTGCTATTTTGAGAGCTCCAATATCTAATGCGGCATCTAGGTGTGTTCAACACTCTTGCCTGTTTCGCCGAGTGTTTCTGAATGACAACAACAACAGCAATAGCTGCTGATGCTCTCGATCTTTCTCGAGCTTATCATCAGCATCATCATCACCTTTTTCGAGAAGACTCTTTGACCCCTCTGGTGGTGACGATGAGGGTGATGAGGTGCACAGCACACCACTGACTGACTGAACTTGTGCACACTGTGCAGAGGGTGACTATGATGGTGAGGGTGATGATAATGTTTGAGTCATTGAAGAAGAAGAAAAGGGAGCCGATGATGTGTGGCTGCTGCTGCTTCGAGAACAACCGACAGACGAGAACAGCTTGGCTGATGACTGACACTTTGCCAGCCAGGTCACCCCCCACACTGTACAACACACACTGTTCAGCAGCACTGTACGAGACTGACTCAGGACGGTGACCGATCTGCTTGGCCAGTGCTCCTCTCTCCCACTTTCTCTTCGAGACCTTTCCTCGCTGACGCTCTTGAACTTGACCTGCTGTTGTCTTCACCAGCTCAGTGGTGGCGGCGCCGGCGACGACCACCACGACACGGCCATTGACTGAGCAGCTCTCTGCCTGGACCGGCATAAAAGCCCGTCGCTCTGCCTCAGTCGAGATCACCATCACCCTCGAGCAGGTCGTCACGCTGCTCGAGGTCTTCCCCTCTTTTTCACCCCCCCCCCCTCTTCTTCACCGGCTGCCGGACCGGCTGCCGGACCGGCTGCCCGGCTGGCTCTCTCTCTTTCTCCCCGGACATCTCCTCTCCTCTTCACTGGCTGGCTGGCTGGCTCCTCTCTGCCCTGGCTACGGGCCCATCGCTGGATCATCATCATCGCTGGACCATCATCGCTGGAGCACCTCGTCTTCACCCTCACCACCACCGACTCAACTTTCCTGGTAAGTCTCTTGTTGTTTTGATTGTTTACACCTTTACTAACCTTTACTTTCTTCTCCCTTTCCCTTCCCTTCTTCTCCTCTACTGCCCTGGTCCTGGAACACCACCTCTCTTTGCCCCTTTCGCCTTCTTTCCAACTCTGCCCCATCTCACCTACTGGACCATCCCCGGGCTTCACTCGCTCACCTTCTTTCATCTCTCTCACCCTCTCATCATCAGGCCTTTGGCATCACCGCGGGAGCACCTCTTCATCACCACCACCATCGACTCGACTAGGTCGAGTTTGGTAAGTCTCTTGTTGTTTGAATGTTTACATTTTTACTAACTTTTACTTTTCCCTTTTCTCCTTCTCCTTCACCTCTACTGCCCTGGCCCTGGAACACCTCGTCTTTGCCCCATCCTCTTCCACCTCTCTTTCTCCATTGCCATTGCCTCCTCTCCTCAACTCACCTCGCCTTACTCGCTCACCCTCCAGGCTTTTGGCACTACCACCGCAGGACCTTCATCGCAGGAGCACCTCTTCATCATCCTCCTCACCACCACCAACTTTACCTTGCTGGTAAGTTTGTTCGGGTGGTTTGATTGTTTATACATTTACTAACCTTTACTTTCCATTTCCTCTTTTCTGCTGCCCTGGTTATTCCTGGTCATCGCCAACACTTCTTCGCCGCATTCTCTTCCACTCATCTTTCCCATTGCCTGCTCTCGCTGCACATTGACCGGCAGATGGACGGCCTCAATGCCAACTACTCCTTCTCGGACATGGACACCATTGACTACATCATGGCCAACAGCGATGACCTGGACGGTGTGGAGCCTGAGGTTGTGCCATTTGGCGTTTGCCTTTCGCTCTGTATTAATGTTTTCTTTGTTTACCTTTGCCTCATCAACAGTGCCCATCAAGTCGACTCTGGAACCTCTTTGGGAACGTCCTCCTCTTCCACGACGGCCACCAGCTACCCGAACCTCTACCGCAAGCTTGAGGTACCCTTCTCTGGACCGCTCTTGCACGGCGTCGTCGTCGTGCACCGTGATGAACTTGCCGCTCTGGTGTGTGCCACGGCCATCAACGCCAGCAAGGCCAAGCGCCTGTACATGTCGGCGTACAAGC
>JAALOO010000018.1_pt1 | contig 139921 bp, 113 predicted proteins | sample 7257641 | NCBI WGS metagenome assembly JAALOO01 (sample SAMN14085613, study PRJNA598686) | mite metagenome | biome: ENVO:01001000; feature: ENVO:01001002; material: ENVO:01001226; isolation source: single female mite from University of Michigan culture on fish food culture... ...
TAAACCTGACTTAGGGACTAAACTCCCACCACCACCCCTAAGCTCCCGTTACTCTCTCTATTTTCTCCTGTTTCAGAGCCATCTCTTGCGGGGAAATGGTGACGATGGTGGTGGTGAACATTGCGGTACTTGGGTAGAGAAGAGTACATGCTGATAACGGTTTAAAAAAGGGAGTTCTAAATGGTGATCATCTTCTTTGGCAGCGGCTGTTTTTCTTTTTACGAGGCGACGGTGATCTCCTCTGTTTCCTTAGTGTCCACCTTGACTCCTTACTCTTCTGCTGAGACGTTGAAGACTCTTCAGCTGTTGTTGCACGTTCTTCTTTAAGCTTTTCCTTTTTGTTTCTCTCCTGTAGATCTGAATTGGTAATAATGAAGCAATATAGCATTGAACATCGAGGAGTTCAAGAAGAAAGAAGGTGCAGGACTTACGTCTTCGAAGGTAGCAGACGAGCAGCACCAGCGTGGCGAAGGCAAAGACCACGACGACGACGATGATGGCGAGAAGTGGCGCATCTATGGAGCTTCTTCTGGCTTCGGTCATTGAAAAGGGAGTTTTCTTGTTGTTGCTCATCTGAGGACCGGACACCTTCCAAAAACTCTTCTGTTTCGGTGAGTTTTCGAACATTTTTTTCCAGTTTGGCAGCAGCTTTATATGACGGCAGCAACAGCTTCATCATCTTACTGACTTTCAAAAACTAGTTGCACTGTTGCTTTTGTTAACGTGTTACACCTAAAACCAACTTCTGACCAATTCTTTCTTTCAACAGAAAATAAGATGACCACCTCGCCAAAGGAAAACTCTGCCGCCCATTCCACTACCACTTCCACCAAAACGGACCAGCTGGAGGCCTATATCGAGAAGGTGGGCCGCGAGCAAAACCACCTGATGGCCGCCCTCATCGAGTCGCTCTCCAAGGAGGTGGTCTACAAGACAGCCCTACGAAAGTCCATCGCCGAGTCGCTCACCGAGGAGATGGTCTACCAGACAGCTTTGCGAAAGTCTATCACCGAGGAGCGCCAGAAGCGCGTGCCTCTGCAGAAGCGCGTGAAGGAGTTGGAAGACGAGCTGGTGGCCATCAAGGACTCAATTTCCGAAGAGGGTGACGAGGCGCTGGCTGCCCTCAAGCAGTTTCTCACTATGGAACTTGAGAAGACGACCATACTGCGCGAGTAAATCGACTAAATTGAAAAATTTTCTTCTCTCTGAACACCAGAGCCTCCTAAATTTTTAATTTCAAGCTTTATTTTACTTTTTCAAACAGAGCCAGTTTTTTACAACTGTTTACAAAAATAGTTAAACTCCATTTTTTAGTGCATCCAAAATCTGTAGCTTTTCAAAAGCTCTCTTGTGTTTTTATTGTACAGAATATTTATAAATATGTATATTAGTGTTTAAACAAAAGAAGTGGAGAACTAAAGATCATCACCATTATCTTCATCCTTTCATTTACACATCATCATTTTCATCATTCCCAAATGCTCCTCCTCTTCAGGCTTCCAGTCGCTTGTAGACACGAAAGCAGGAGACGCCATTCGCAGTGGACGTCACATTGATCTTGTCGCCGGTGAACTCCCGAACGTACTTGATGTCCAGATTCGGGTAGTCGGGGTCCTTTTGCGTCTGCGTAAAGGTGTTCCCCTCCCAGGTGACCGTCGACTGGAGAAGATGGAAAGTGGAAAATGAAAAATTGAAAATAGAAATGAGCGAATGTGGTAATCAGATTAGAGAGGCTAATCATCAGCGCAGCGTAATGATCATCATCAATTCACTGAGGACAATCTGTCCTGTCGATCACTCAGCCACTGCCACTCGACTCACCTTGACCACCTTTCCATCCATTCTCTCCTCGTCGAACTCTTCGCCCAGTCGAAAACGGGCCGTCTGCGTTCGGAAGGGCGCTTTCGCAACCTGCACTCCAACGACGGCGAAACAGAAGCAGAGAAGGAGAAAAGAAGAGAAAGAAGAAGAGAGAAAGTGTTTCAAACATGTTAATAACAGTTCTTTCTTTAGCTGTCTGTTTTTAATGATTATGATTGTTATGATCTCTCTTTCTCTCTATCTCCACTTACCATGGTAAGATAGTCCTGGTCGTCTTTAGTCAGCTCCAGCGTTGGATAGGTGGTGTTGGCGAGCTTTCGCTTCACCAGGCCGACTCCTGTGTTGGTTGAAATGGAGCAAAAAAGAAGGTTACAATTAAAAAGGTAAACAGACGAAGAGGAGGAAGAAATAGAACAGCAGCAGCAGCACTTACCAATCTCCTTGAGGAAGGCGTCAAAGTTGTTGTCCGACGACTCGAGCTTGTACTTGCCCAGAAAGCGCTCATCAGGTCGTGCCATTGTGAACTGGTGATTTGAAGTGAGGTGGAGATGCTGTCGTTTGTTGACAAAAAAGATGTTCGAGGGGAATTCACCAAAAGATGCGACGATATTTATTATTTGGCAATTACGCTTGTTTGTTGGTGCAGGAGCTGCTGGTGGTAGTCTATTGAACCAGCGCCCTTGGTTCGGCCGACTTTATATACCACAGCAGGACACTTCCTCCAAACGCCCTTTAGTCCATCTCATTTGTTGTTATCATTACCACTACCACCACCACCACCAATGGCAAACAAGCCACCCAAACCATCGCCATTACCACCAGCAAAAAGTGCTGTCAAACTACACATTGAAAAGTGGAAGAAAAAGAAGCTGGAGGAGGGGGAGGCCTTCCCTTCACTTTCACACGAGATTTTCCTCCTCCCAAGACTACTACCAGTGACAACAGCAGCAGCGATTTGGCTCATGTCAAAAAGAAAAAATCTAGTTCGAACGCACGACGGTCGCACTGCTTCTGCTGCTGCTGCTGCTGATAAAGATGGAAACGCAAAGCCAATCCAGGCTAACCTTTGGCAGAAAGAAGATACTCTGCAGAGTTGTCGGCAGAGTCTGTGGACAGAAAAGTCTCTGCCTTGGCAAAAAGCAGCATTGGACTGTCACTGTGAGGTTTGTTTATGCTACAGCAGCATCAGCATCAGCAAAGTTGTCGTGACCAGAGCAAAGGGAATGTAGTTGCCATGTTATCAGCACATTTAGTGCAAAGCCGTCGATGCTTTTTTATCTACCGGTGACTGGTCTTTCCTCAAGTGCTGTAGAGAAAAAACTGTACAGTTGTACAACAGTCTTGGCGCTAGTTTATCGGCCACACAGTTTTCCTTCTCCTCCTCCTCCTCCTCCTCTTCCTCACTAAAGGTTGAATCCAGTTTAGTCGAACTCTGGTGTGTTTGTTTGATTGGCGTCGGCGGCGGTAGATGCAAAAAATAAAAATTGATCGTGAATGACAGCGAAGAAAAAGATGAGTTTTACTGCTTGATTTATTATTTCAAAAGTTGGCAAATAAAACCAAATTGAAGTTTGGAGTTTTCCAGAACGAAAGTAACTGAAAATGTTGAAAATGTGCCGACCTGTGCCCGAAACACACAGACCTTATTTATTGTTGATTGTTATCTGTCTCTGGTAATCCACAACAAAAAAACTGCTTGATAAAAAAAGTAGTCATAGAAACAGATGCTAATGCAGTTCTGTAGCTTATTTAAAAATCTCCAATTCTCTATATTTTGCCGTTTTTCTAAGCCATTCGTTTGTAGACCCGAAAACAGGAGACGTCGTTGGCGATAGAGGTCTAATAAGGAGAAAACATCAAAATCGAAATAAAAGCAAAAAACTCGACTTAGAATCTCCGAAAAACAGAATAGAAAAACTTCAGCCCCACTCACCACCCGAATCTCATCGCCGGCAAACTCGCGAATGTACTTGATCACCAGGCTGCCGTCAGTTTGCGTCTGAATGAACTTGTTTCCCTGCTGCTCCACCGTGCTCTTCACCACCTTTCCGTCCAGCCGTTGCTCGTCGAACTCCTCATTCAACTTGAAGGTGGTGGTGGCGCGGGTAAAGGGTGCGCTAGTGGTTATGGTGATGTTGTTGTTCTCATCTCGAGTAATGTCCAACACCGGGTAGCTGGCGTTGGCGAGCTTCCGCTTGATCATGCCAATGCCTGAAAAAGAAGAGTGAAAAAATGGCTCAAGGTCATTGGTTCGAAATCACTTTGAAAATCGTTTACCAATTTCCCTGAGGAAACCGTCAAAGTTCTCGCTGGTGGCCAGCTTGAAGCGGCCCAGGTAGCTGTCCTTGACATTGTCTTCCGGCTGTTTTGATGATGAAGTCGTCGTCGCTGCGGTTGAAGAACTCTGTTCGGTGGTGGCCATGATGATGATTCTACTTTCTGATATTCTATACGCTTTAGTGGGTCATTCAAAAAGAGAGGGACTATATCACAATTTGAAAAGTTACTGCTACAAACTACCGTCGATCACGAATTGAACTTGCACAAAAGATGTTGTTGTTGAAAAACTGAAAATTTGTTGAATTTTTCTCAAACAGCCTCACAAACACTGCAAACATACACACACAAACACACTAATTTACACCGCACCACTTTTCGACCACCAATCACTTCGACGGTGAGAGCTCAAATGACAGGTGAGCGCTGGCGTGGTGGTGCCCTTGCCCAACAAAATGTGGCAAACTTGTTTTGTTTTGCGCGATCTTTTGATGAGAGCTAGCTAGTTCGAACGGTGGCAGCCGTAGTTTGCTGTTGCTGTAGCTTTCTCTTTCTCTTAGGCCTTACTTACTTACTTACTTTTCTTCTTCTTCTTCTACAGCTTTTCACGCATCCTCGAACACTTACGGCATCGACAGCAACGGCAGCAGCATCAGCAGCACACGAATAACATGTATCTAATTTCTGTGCTGTAACAAAATAGAAGCAAAGCTAAAAGCACTTTCTCTTTCTCTCTTCAAATGAAGCAATCACCACGTGGGGAGAAGAGATGAACTTGAAAAGAACGTTGAAAGAGAGATCTTACGTGGTTTGGAAACAGAGAGAAAAAAGAGAGAAGATGCTGATCAGATCAGGACATGAAGTAGAAGAAAAGGAGGAGGAGGAGAAGGTAGCAGGCGATTTCATCAGAATGCTGAAGTACAAATTAGAGGAGAGAGCGGCTGAGAAAGAGAAAAAGAAAACAGAACCCCGGCGTCAACTTTCAAAAAGTTTTTCAAAAAATCTTTCAAAAAGTTTTTTTAAAGAATTTAGAGTATAGACACTTTTGAACAAAAAGTTAACAGGTGGTTCTCTCCTTTTTCAACACCGCTTCCCAACACTTTTTTATCGCTCTTGGCAACATCAACGATGACGACAATAACAACAACAGCAACGTCCTCAAATACAACTACAGCAGCAGCAAACGTTTCTATTTCTCCACATCCTATCAAGCTATCCTCATCATCAGCCACAGCAACAGCAGCAGCAGCACATGTTTGTCAATGCTAATTGCTAATGATGCAAATTTGTTGTTTTTGTCACACTCTGCTGCTGAAGTGAGTGAGTGAGTGTGCTGTTCAAAACTTTGACACGGTCAATTAACATTGAGGAGACTAAAGGTGTGAAGGTGACAAACACAGCACCACCAGGATGGAAAATAGCAGTAAACTTCTTTCCTCATCAAGTTTTCCTCCTCATGAATCAGCCATTAAGGAGAAAACAACAACAACCCGTTATCTAGATTTGAAATCATCATCATCATCATTTTATTTTTATTTTTGTTATTTCTATTTGTTAACATTTCCATTTCAATTTTATAACTGATTCGAAGAAGAGAGCGCGCACTTTATCATTTTATTTCTATCCTAGTGACTATCGTGTAAAAAAGTAGTATTATCATTATATCTGTGCAGATTGATTGACTAATTAAAATAGAGATGAACCCACAATTGATTTTTAGTTGTATCTCCCTACCCCTAAAGATCACAGGTGAAAAACCCTAATGAAAAAAAGAATTACTACGATGACGAGCGTTTGACATTTACAACAAAATAAAAATGAACAAAAATTGCTAAAAATAAATAAAAAATGTTGTACATGATAAAACAGCAGCAGCAGCTATACTCCCAATAATTTATGATCGTTCATTTCTGATGCTAAAACTGATGTTGAAACTGAAGTTGAAGTCGAAGAAGATGGATGAGAAAGATGAGGAAGATTGCAAGATGAGAGGGTTATTGAAAAACGGAGGCTTTTCCCAACATACTTCATCACTGAAGTGTGTTTATTCAGGAAGCTTCTCGTACACTCGAAAGCACTTCACATCATTGGCGATGGACGTCTGAAAAGTGTTGAAAAAAGAAGAAAGAAAAGGAAAAGAAGAAAAAGGGGTAAAGGAAAAGAATGGAGAAGTAGAAAAATAAGTACTCAATTTAGCAATCAAAAATCCCAAATTACTAAAACAACCAAACAAAAGCAAAGAAGAAAGTGCACGTCTTCAACTGACAACCTTTGCTGCCAATCAAAACACACAATCAAAATCACTTCTCGTAAAATTTAAAAACGATAAAATCAAACTCACCACTTTCAGCTGATTCTCTGCGAACTCTCGAATGTACTTCACCTCGATCTTGCCGTCCTTCTGCGTCTGCACGAAGGTGTTGCTGCCCTGTTGGACGATGGTGGAGCGGCAGCGCTTCCCGTCGAAGCGATCCTCCTCGAACTCTTCGCCCAGCGTGAAGCGAGATTCAAGTGTCTTTGCCCACGTCTGCGCCTTCACCACGAAGTTGCCATTCTCGTCTTTGCGCATTTCAATCACCGGCGAGAAGAGGTTGGCGAGCTTGCGGGTCATGAAACCGACGCCTGAGTAGAACAATTTTTTTGAATGAAGAGGAGTTTACAAGACAAAACAATCACCTACCTAGCTCTTTGAGAAAGCCGTCCAAATTCTCATCGCTGCTCACCAGCTTGTACTTGCCGAAAATGGAGTCATCAGTGGCGACGGCCATGATTTTTTAAATTTGTTAAAACTTTGAAAAGGAAAACTTTAAAGAGGAAGAATAAGAGGAGGAGGATGGCGAGGAGTGCACGAAAAATGTCACAAGAGTGTGTTGTGTACAATGTGAAAGTAGTAAAAGTTGCTTTGATTTGACAGTCGCGAGCGAGTGAGCCCTTTATAAAGAAGTCGTCGTCGTGGTTGTTGCTGCTGCCGATGCTGCTGTCGTCCCCCTGCTTCACTCGCCAATATCGACGTACATCACAGTCAGTCAGTCAGAGAGGGAAGGGAAGGACTATTTAATTGTGTGAGCAACGGCAATCGAGTATGTCGTCGGCAGTACGCCAGAACTCGTCGACCCTACACACAACAAAACAGCAGCGAAATTATTGGCTGACTGGTTACAGAGAGACTGTTCCCGCTGAAGTAGTCTCACTGACTGACTGACACTGGCTAACTAACTGACTGGCAGACACAAACGATGTGTACAACAAAACTGTCCGTGATTAGGAAGGAAGGCTCACCATTACCATCACCATCTTGTGATTAGGCTCTCTCTCTTTCTTTCTTTCTTTTTCTCGCTCATTGCCACTGTCACCGCCGCCACCACCGCCTAGTGTGTACGATAGTTTGATGTGAGTGCTAATGAAATAATACTACAACATAACATAATAATGATGAACAGGTCTCCTCAACTGCTGAAGATGATGACGAAATGCAAATTGCTAATTGTGATTTGAACTCGCTGAATCATCGCGCCCGTTCGCTCATGTTTTGAATGTAGCAGATTGGTTCAGGTACGGCGCTCGGTTCAACAGGTTCTTTTTGTTTGTTTGTTTGTTTTTTGAGTTTTTTTGTATTTTTTCCCTTCAATTAAAAGTCTGTGCTCCACAAGTAGTTGATGACGTTAATTTTTTCCTCTCTTCTCCTCTTCTTTTTGGCTGGTGATTGCTCTGCATCATCGATCGCCAAAAGACGAGTGTCGGCGTCCTTGAAACCGCCAGATATGTTGAGTGAGTGAGCGAGTGTTAAGTGTCTTAATTGTACGGCAGCGCTTTCTTACGTACTCCTGTACAGAAAAAACTACAGGCTCTCATTTTCTTTTTACGCAAATTCATTGGCTATTTTTATTGCTTATAATTCCATTTGATTGATAGCAGTTGTGTTGATGGAAAAATACAACAGAATGCGTGATTGATGTAATGAATTGGATGCAGTTTTTCGGTTTACTTTTTATTTTTACTTTTTGTTTTTCCTTTTTGTACCGAGTATGCACTTGAAGCCTGAGGGTAATAGCTATTTAAAGAAGCTTCTCGTAAAAGGGTTTCCTGAAAAGAGAAAAAGAAAAGAAAGAAGGGAAAATTAAACAGCGAGTGTAAATTCGAACTTTTTCTAAACTTTTTTTGCTTTGCAAAGAGAAAAAAGAAGAAAACAACGTCATCACCTAAACTTTTTTCTTTAGTCTGTCGTTTCAAAGTGAAATCACACTTCATTTGATCCAGTTCTTCAGCACATCTTTAGCATCTTTAAGATTACTACCTTTAAAAAAAGATGGTGAACTTTTTTGCCCGCTTCAGTGGTGGTGGAAGTGGTCCTCCTCTTTTTCTTCTGATAATAATAAGCTCCATCATTCTCGTCTTTGGCGATGGTGTCACCAGCGAACCTTCGCCCACGACGACCACCACCACCCCCAAATCGGTGCACTTTGTGACGATGAACATGGACCTGCAGCGAGCCATCACCCTCGTCCTCGTCATCTTCGCCTTCCTCATCACGCCCATCTTTGGCATTCAGTTGATGGCAAAGCGGGCCACGCGAATGCTTGACCTGTCGAAGAAGCTCTCTGCTGAAAGTTCTGGTTCAAATGGTTCGAATGGCGGCGATTCAGGAGGCAAAAAGCCTGGCAACCAAACGAAGAAGAAAACGAAGAAGGAGAAAAAGAGCGGCAAGGACAAACCTGGTCCTAACAAGCCGACTTCCGCAAAGCGACCCACTTCTGCTTCGGGTGCTTCTTCGCCAGAAAAACCCCTTCCACCAGCGTCCTCTTCTGAAGAAAGCAGTCCAGCGCTGATGGACTACGGTTCGGCAGTGTTGCCCATCAAAAAGATCGAAGAGAAGGAAGAGAAGAAAGAGGAGAAAAAGGTCGAAAAGAATGAAGTGATGAAAAAGGAGATGATGGTGGAAAAGGAAAAAATCGTTGAAAAGTCCTCTTCAAACTTAAAAGCTACCACCTCTCAGGAAAAAGAAGTCTCAAAACCAAAAGAGACAGTGGAAAATGAGAAAGAGGTTCTGAAGAAGGAGGAGATGAAGACTCCCACCGTTTTGATAAAACTTCACAAACAGCAGCAGACAAAGGAGCGCAAAAGCATTATCACCAACAAACAGCAGCAGCAGACCAAGCAAACGGAGGTGATTACGAAAGGGAAGGCACCTCATCAGGCTCATCAGGTGCTGCTCAAGAAGGATCTGAGCAAGACAAAGGAAAAAGAGAAAATCCTTCAAGGACCACCTCCTCCAGCTTCTTCTGCTGTGGTAAACTCTTCCATTTCCTCATTCTCCTCGGCGGAGAGCATCAAAGGCAAAAAGGAGCAGCCGAAAAAGCCTGAAGAAAAAGGCAACAAAAAGCAGCCACAGGAGCTCATTGTCTCCTCAAAAACTAAACAACCTCTTCCTCTTCCTTTGCCACCACCGGTGCGGGAGTCCATCACCAAGTCCAAGCTTAAGCAGCAGCAGCAGAAGAAGGTTGCACCTCCTTCACCTCCGCCGGCAAAGGTCGGAGTGACCTTCGAGGAGAAGCAGCTCACGATGGACTCGCTGCTCGACCCAATGGCCAGCATTCAGACCAAGTCAGAGTGAGATCTTCCGGGAGAAAAAGGGGAGATCTTCCTTCTATTTTCCAAAAACTGCTGCTGCTTTTTAACCTCCTCTTAATTTACAATATTTCAGCATGGCAGCTAGCTATATTGCCTCCCTACTTTTACTCTACTATTAAAAACCCCAAAAATGCACTTCCACTTTGCCAGCAGCAGCAACAGCAGCAGCAAATCCTGCCAATTCATCGTCATCCCAATTTCTACTGCTAACTGTAAACAAAAAAGCCAGACAGTTTTGAGAAAAAGGGGGTTGACGCAAGTTGATGATGATGAAGCACTCATTTGCTGATAAACTGTTGCAAATGTTTTCCGTTGATGCAATGAAGCATCAGAAAAAAGAGAGAAAAAAGTATTTTCCAGTGTGAGGAGAGATATTATTCGTCGATGAGTGGTGGTGGTAGTAGTAATTGGAAAAGTGGTACTAATTGGATGCTCACAATGTTGAAAAGAATGCAAAGTCCTGAAATGGAGTTGAGTAAAAAGTGAGAGAGAGCAAGAGCAAATGAGTGAGTGAGTAAATAGTAGTAGAGAAAGTGTTGATCATCATTAGAAAGAGAGAGAGTAGATGCGAAAGCGTGTGAGATAGAGCAAGTGTTGATAGCCAATCCTCGTAGTAAATTCGGTATAAAAGAGTACAAGAGAGACTGTGTGTGTAGATCAAGAAAGCATAGAAAGAGACATTGATATTGAAGTGAAATGTTGAAAGCAGTTGTTGATGTACGTGTGTGCTGGGAAAGCGTGCGCGGCTGAGCTGAGAGAGTGGTTGATGAGTTGATCTGATCTGATCTGATCAAGGTGATCCCTCCTCCTGATAATGAATCATTTCCTTTTCTTTCCTGTCTCCTTTACTCAGGCACTCGCTTGTACACGCGAAAGGACTGGACGTCGTTGGCGATGGAGGTGACGCGAATCTCGTCGTTGCCAAACTCGCGAATGTACTTGATCTCCATGGGGCCGTCGCGCTGCGTCTGAATGAATTTGTTCCCGTCCGCCACTACCATTGACTGTCATTTGAGAGTGATTGATGTAAAAGGAAAGGATTCAGGAAGGAAAGGAAAAGGAGGAGGAAAAGGAAAAAGAAAACACAATATTAGCGTCAGATGATAATAATAGAAAAGGGGCTCAGGGATGAAGCATTTCCAAACACAAAGAAACTGATTGAGATTGAGCAAATCAGACAATCACGCGCAGAGAAAAGCCATTAGCCGAAGTCAGTGTCACACAGTAGGCTTGTGCAACAGATGTTGATGTCATTCACTGTTTAAACTCTGTCCACTTAAATTGAAACAAAACTTCAGAAAACCGCCGAAAACAGTTCACAAAAGGTGCTGCTGCTCTAGATTGTCTCCCTTTCCGCATTCGCTTTTCAATGTTAATCAATATTCAAAATCTATTTCTCTCTTTTCGTTTCTCCTCTCACCTTGACACGTTTGCCGTCCAGTCGGTCCTCGTCGAACTCCTCACCAAGGCGAAAGCGCGTCTCCGAGGTCTTGATGACGGTGATCGACTTGAAGATGAAGTTCTCATTCTCGTCCTTGGTGAACTCCACCGTCGGGTAGGAGTTGTCGGCCAGTTTGCGCTTCACGAGGCCCACGCCTGAAAGAAAAAAAGGAAAAAATTATTTAACTACAAAAATCAAGGCAAAATGAGAATGAGAGAAGACCTAAAAAAGCACTTTTAAAGCTAAAGGCTAATTAAACGACTGTGACAATTTTAGGCTCCTCTGACTCGTGTCACTGAAAAAAGCTGCTGAGACAGCAGCGGCAGCAGCAGCACACACGAGACAGAGTTGTCCGAGTAAGTGAGCCGGTCCGACCACCTTGAAACTCGTTGCTGTCTGCCTTTTCTCGTCTCGTTTGGCAGTCCAAACGGCCACCTTGACCCAGTGAGCAGGAAAAAGAGAGTCGAGAGTTCACTCGATGTCTGCTGCTGCCGCAGTCAGCGGACTTGCTTTCAGTCAAAAGTCTTGTGCGTGATAACGTGCTCGGACTTGAAACAACCGCAGCAGCCATCGGCTTTCATCTTTCATGGATGGTAAAAGTATTGGCGGTGGTGGTATTCAAGGTGCCTTAAGTGCCAGCCAGATGACAATCACGTGTGTGTCACCAAGTGATTGTCATTAAGAAGACTGTTATGGCTGAAATTAGGCTAAACAATCACTGCTAAACTAAAGTCTCTTCCCAGTTCTGAAAGTCATCTATTGTGAGACATGTTTTATTACCTGCTGCTGCTGCTGACAATAAGGCAAAACAATTGCGTGACCAATTGAACTGCAGCAGGCGGTTGCCTTGCGGCCAGGCAGGCAGGCGCACACTTCTTCCCTATTATACCGCTCAATCAAAAGCTGAGCTAATGAGCGCGATCACCTAATCAAGAAAGACTAAACTCCAGCAGCCTAATTAAACCTCAACAATCAAGCGCATTTGTCTGTAGAGCTATCACTACAAAATGAAGCACTAAACAGTCTCCTCATCTTTCAGTTTCACTTACCAATCTCCTTGAGGAAGGCGTCAAAGTTGGTGCTGGTGGCCAGTTTGTACTTGCCAAAGAAGGTGGTAGGCACCGGGGCTGGGGCCACTGCCGTCGCTGCCATAGCTGCTGCTGAGGTCGATAGTGAAGAGGATGTCTGAAGAGACGGTGAAGACTGCTGACCACTGGCCGAAGATTGTGGTGGTGGCGATGACAGCTGGGCAAACAGGTACCGAGTGGAGAATAACATCTAAAGACGGCAGAGATGGTGGTGATGATTTATATAAAGGGAAGAGAAAGGAAAGGAGGAGAAAGTGTCAGAAATTGGTGAGCAGAGTCAAATAATGGAGGCAATCGTTTTGTGCAGTAGATCTGCGTCAGCAGCAAAAAACAAGCAAGTGCAAGCTTTTGTTGTCTTCGGAGCTTTATTCACTGTCAACTTTTGTATGGTGAAAATCGAGAAGTTTGACGATTGATGCTGCCGTCGTCAATGATTTGCTGTTTTGTTCAGTGTGTGAGTGAGTCAGTCAGTGCGAGTCGATTGCGAGGCGATGTTTTTGCTCCAAACATTTGACTATGACTGTACAGTCGCACTTCCAGTAGAGTCCAGTACAGTACAGTGCTCTGAACAGACAGCAACACAAACAGTTTACAGGCAACAACTAATACATGGCAACAGCAGCAACAACGAATTGAAAAGTTGAAAAGGGGCAGAGCAGCAGCTCTCTGCTCAAAACGACTCACCAAAAGAAAAAGCAAAAAGCAAAAAAGTAACAGCAGGAGAGCCAGAAAGAAAAAAGTCGAGTAGAAGGAAAGAGGAGGCAAGAATGACCGGGACTGTTTTGGACTATCTCCTGCAGTAGTGTGCTCTTGAAGAAGAAGTGTGGCGCCCAGTGAGCTTTTCCAGGCGCCACCACCACCACCTGACACAATTGAATCAGTGGAGCGGCAACAATAGCAGAGCAAAGCGAGAGACCATCTATCTTTAGCATGCTGTGTTTTGTCCTCTCTTTCTCTCAACTGTCCTGAATTTTCCCAATCATTCAAATCCGCAAATCATTAACTGTGGTGGTTGTGGGGCAACTGCACAAGCTGTTCAACAGCGTGAAACCAAGAAAAAAGAAAAAGAAAGCAAAAGAACTCGACTTGCTAAGAGTTAGTTTGTTCTCGCAGAGTGATCAACAGGTGTTTTGCTGCGGCAAACTGTCACTCACACGTTTTCGCACACAATCTAGCAATCAAATTGTGGTTTTCCGATAAAAACAGAAGAGTGTGAAAGCAGCAGCAACAGCAGCAAAAACAAAACTGTAAAGCAAAAATAAAATCTAGCTTGAAATCAAACTGTCAACTGCTAAAGAGAGGGAGAGAAAGGAAACCAGTGGAAAATGGGTTTCATGAGAAAGTGGTGGTCTCTACTTTCCTTCTCAGGTTTCATTCTCTTTTCTCATGTGTGAAAAGCTCTTTTGGGAAATATGTTCAATACATCCTCCTTCTCCTCCTCCTCAACTTTGATATGCTCTTTAACTGCTTTTCACTTTGCCTGTTAAAGTTTTGAAAATAGGAAAACGTTGCCGATGACATTGAACGCGAGCGCACACGTTTAGACGCTGTCTTTCTGTCTGTTTGCCTGTGCGCTAAAGAGCCGCATTCCAATCATTAGTGAGAGAGAAGGTGAGAGAGAGTAATGAAAGATTGTCTGCTCAAAGTTGTCACTGACATTACACAACAACAACAAGAAAAGAAGGAGGACTGTGACTACGACACAGTAAAATCATCATCAAACCTTCTCTCCCTCTCTCAAAGTTCAGCAAGGTGATTGCTAATCAATACGACCACAAGAAAGCAGTAGTGGTAGTGGTGGTGAAAAGCAAACAAAATGAAAAGACTAAAAGAAGCAGCTGAAGGTGGTGATTGAGGGGCGGAAAAAAGGTAATGATTAGATAACGGCAGCAGAAGTGATAAAAATTTGTTTCAAAAATAAAAAGTTACTGCAATTAAATACGGTGACCACTGCCAAGAGTCACCTGAAAAGGAGGCGGAATAGTACACTGTACAGCAAAATGTACTTTTTCGTTGTACAAAAACTAAAATTGAAAAAATGACACTGCAATTCCTTTGAATTTCACTGACTAGGAATCTCCACAGACTACATCTTTTCCCCTCAGCAATCACACAACTCAACACAATAAAAACACACACAAACGGCCACTTTTGTTGTACAGCACAATAGGCTAAAAGAGGAACAACAAACAAACAGGGCCATTAGTCATGCACCATCGTTCACCACTTGCTGAGAGAGAAGAAACAGGTTTGAAAACTGAAGAGAGAGTCGGTTCGGGCGACCCAATGCTGAAAAAGTGTACAGGTAGCAAGTACCTTCTGCTTCATCATCGTTTTGTCTATCACGTGTAAAGACAGCGAAGACCTTTCAGTAGAAGAAGAGAGCAGTCTGCAGTTCAAACAATAAAGAAAAAGAGGAGTTCAAGAGGTCTTCCATCAAGTCATGAGTAGTCGACCAGCAAGTGCAAGTCCAATTCATCATAGTCCTCGCAAACAAAAGTGGCAGTAGTAGAGCACCACCACCACCACCACCGAGTGATGTTCTTTTTTTATACCACCTGACATGAAAGAAAGAGAGAGAAGCTCTCTTTTTCTTGTCAATCAAACAGACAGAGATGGGCTGGCGGCTGTCAATGCCGTGACGACACTGTCAGCAGCAGCAGCGGCGGCTTTAAAAAAACTTTAAAGTCTTGCAAAAGAAAAAAATTACCTTTTTAAGCCCCTGTTTGAAACTTTAAACTACACAATCGCAGCACAACAAAAGAGGCAAAATGTAAAAAGTAAAAGAGAGATTTACCTGGTGCTTCTTCTCCGACGCACCAACGACGAACATCTCGACAAGTCCGCTGCTCATTTTTGCAATCTTTTAGGAGGTGATTTCTTTTCTCAAAGAAAAAAGCTGTGAATCACTGCTGACTATTAGTTCGACCAAGAGTTCCTCTGGGTGCAAGGAGGGGGCGAGTTGAATTACAGTGCAATTTTCACACAGTCGTTGCTCATCAAAGTAACTTGCTGCTTGCTTGGTTGCTTGTTTGCCAAAATATGAAGAAGAACTGAGGGCAACTGATTGAAAACTGGTATGAATGACTACTGCTGATGTTATATAACTCTTTTTTGATCAGGGGAAAACTTTGAGCACAGTTGAAGGGGTTAAAAGCTGAAACCGAACTGACTACTGTTTTGGAGATCAAAAGTGATTTTGGCCCTTTTTATACTGCGCCCTTTCGCAGTGGCAGGTGCCTACGTGCGCAGTGTCTGGCGCAAAGAGCGTTTGGAGAGCTCAGCAAATGTCAAATCTAGTGTAGAAAACAATGACAAAAGCAGCAGCAGCAGCTGCAGACGATGTCAAACGTGGAGGAAGTTGGTAGCTAGTGTTTGCTTTTTTGGTGTCGATGTCGATCATGTTGTGCTACGCTCTGGGTTATCATTGACGTGATTGGAGTCAGGAGAGCTGGCCAACACGCGTGAGAGAAGTCAGCAGCCGCCAAAGAGTTGAAACAATAAGCCACAGCACACTCGAAACTGCCACAAACTGCTTCGAAACAGTCCAATGATAAAGGGGAGCGAAAGGGATTGACAAAGGCTAAACCAATAGAGCAATCCACCCAATATTACCACTCAATGAGTCATTGCTATGTGTCACTGCCGCCGGTAACGTGAGCAAACGCTGCTGCTGTTGCTGCTTCCGCTGAAGCCGCCTCGTCCTTCAGGTCAATGAAACTCTGTTTTTCACACCTTCAAAATCTCGTGATTTGGGTGAATTACATCAGCAGCAACAGCAAACCCTCCACGGCCAGAAAATGTAGCCAAGTTTTTCAGTGAGAACAAAGTAAAGAGTAAAACAAGATCAACAAAAGCTGCTCAACTCCCTACCAACCAACAACATTCAAACCAAACTGTCGTTAAAGCAAACACTGTGAAATGTTTGCAAAAACTCAACACTAGCACACATTCACACATCAACACAAATCGTCTCCAATGTCTCACTCAAGAACAACAACATCAGCCTGCAAAGTGTCATCCGCAAACAGTACAAACAGTTGGGCGATGAGTTGCGAAAAGAAAGGGCAAGCGTGATCACCTCTCCTCTCCTCTCACCTTCTGTTGATCAGGTGATCATCAGAGTTGTGAGTTTTAGAGAAAAATCAGTTGTAAATGTGTGTCTCGGTCAATGCTGTTGCAGTTTTTGGTGAGTAATTTCCAAGCAAACAAGTAAAAGTAAAAGCTTTACTTACCGACATTGTTGTGGCTGTTTGGTGAAATCGTGCTATCGCAAAATGAATTGATTGAGGAGGAAGAAGCTGAAGCTGAAGATGATACCGAGAAGGTGCAAAGGTCTAGGTTTTCCTTTTTTCGAAAGAGGAAGGTGGTGGTGATGATGAAGATGAGAAATGAAACACTTCGCTTGACAGTTGGAAGCTGGTGATGATATTTCAGTCCAAGATGATGATCACTTCAAAGTCGGTAAAGCAGTTTTTGAAGTATGAGATTCCTGAAGAAATATAGTGAAAAAGAAGTCACCTGTTAGAGAGAGAATCATCTGCGAAATGAACACACAAAAATGTTTCGCTCAGCACATGCTACCAGTAGCAAAGCCGACACACACACATGTGCGCGCACGGATTTTACCCGCAGGGAAAAAAGTCACAGTTTTAGCTTGAAGAAGAGAAGAGAGGAGAAGACAGGGCAGAGATTATTACCACGAGACCATCAGCACCACTACCGCCGCCAATGTTCATCGATAGTAGACAGTAAAAAGTGCATGGAAATGGTAACAGCAGTTATCAGCAGTTAGCCGGTGTGGTAGCCAAATTCGACGAAACCACTGGAAATCGCGAGAAATGCCGCCGTCTGCTTCAGATTGACGTAACAGCTTGAAGCAGAAGAAGTTAAAGTCCTCTGCAGTATATTCCTCTTCCTCCAGTGACTCCAATGACGTACTAGCGCAAAATGGTGCAAGGAGTGCAATATACGCGGAACTATCTGCAACTGACTGGAGTGAAGTGGTAAAGTGCTGAAGTGGAAGGGCAACTTGCTCCTGAAGCACAAAGGACGGCGGGACTTGACACTTCAACGACGACTTACTGCCTGAAGAGAAGAGTCCATTAGCGGCAGCGGCAGTAGAAGAGAAGTAGAAATGAAGAAGAAGAAGAGGTCGAGAGGAGATGTCTGTGTGAGAGCGGCCTCCGTGTCAGTCGTCAAAGCCTCTCTGTTTGTGGTCTTGTTGAGCAGGTCGTAGAGCGTATGCGCTTCAGATGATCGGAAGAGTCGAGAGAGTTCTTCAAAGAGTCCTTCTTTTTCCTCTTTTGTCGAAGATGATGAGAGAGAGAGAAGCGAGCTGCAAGCGGAACTGTTTTGAAATTCAGCAGCTGTTGTTGTTGTTCAGGCGGTCAGTCGACTGACCAGTCGGACGAGTAGGTCGCTGCCTGAATTCAATGTCGCAATTACCAAGAGCTCTGCTCGGGAACTACGAGGAAAGAAGAAGAAAGAAGGAAAGAAGTGTTACGATAAATGGTGGCGGAGATAATACACTACAGTGTAGCTAGTGCTACTAACCCTTGTTTAGTCTTTCTACTTCTTCGCCTCCTCAAGAGTGCAGGTACCCCAATTACCTTAATTAGTTAGGATTGAGATGTGACGACGAAAAAAGGCGACCGGAGGAGATATAGAACGGAAAACTGAAGAAGAAGAAGAAAACGGGTGACACAAATGCACAGACTACTGTGCAATTTATACAACCAGTACTACTGTGCAAGGTAGACTGAAGAAGTAGAAGAAAAGACACCAATCTCATGACAAACTAGCTCTCTATCTCTCTCGTTTCGCTAGCACTTGCAACACTATGATCAGATCTTACCAAAGAGAAAGAGAAGGAGGCTTAAACGTCATCGGCCTCGAAGTCCTCAAAGTCCTGTCGTCCTCCTCCTGACCATTAGTGAGAGGAAACGGGCAATCAGCGTGTGCAGCCAGTGACACTTAATTTTCTGTTCTTTTCTCAACCAGCAAACAGACAGACAGGCTTGATTTGGGTAATTCGGACTAGTTGATGGTTGGTTGGTATTGTTCAGACGCAGTAGGCTACTTAAGCTAGATTAAGAGAAAATGCTTTTGTTAGAAAGGGAAAAAATAGCAGCAGACACAATCACAGACAATCTTACCAAGGACGTTGCTGCGCTGATTTTAGAAACAAAGAGAAAACCGTTTGTGCTGGTTTTTCAACCGTAAGCCTGCCGTTACATCATCGGCCGCAAGGTATCTGGCGAGGTGATCACAAAGCAAATGGGTTAGATGCTCATCATCAGAGCTGATTTAGGAGATCCAAAGATTCCTAGCAACGAAATGATCCGGTGGCAATGACCTCAATAAACAGTAAATAGAATGGTGAAACAAAACACAGTGGACACACACAGTCTCAAAGGTCACTGACTCTTGAGAGCGCCGCTGAACAAAAGGTAAGCGCGCAGCGAAGCGAAGCAAAGCAGAGAGCAACAGTGAGCGGCGGCGCCGCCGCGCGAGGGCGGAGAAATAGAAATCAAAACAAAACACAGAAGCTCGGGAAAAATCTCGTCTTCTTTTTTTCGGATACCCCAACAGCAGCAAGGTCCTAGAGTTCCTGGTAGTCCTGCTGAACTCCTGGTAATCTACCATCTCGGATAAAATTATCGCAACGACTTGAACAAATGTATCATCATGATCAATATCTCATTTCTAATTTCTAAATTTCTTTCAGGCTTGTCGTGGTAACGTGTTTTCATAACACAGCCAACTTGAACTTGAAATCTGTTTCAGCGAGATCAAATCACTCATCATCATCTATCGCCATCTCATCTGCCATCTATTGCTTCGAAATGCCACCTGTAAAATACGAAAATCTAGCCAACACGAAGAGGAGAAAACAGAAGTGCTGGAGGCATGATCTTCTCTTTCTTCCTTATGAAGTACAACAAAAAAATGATGGACATTTAGAAAGCGTGCACTCCACTGCTCCTATCCAATTTAATGTGGCAAAAACTTGACTAGCAGAAAAACTACATGTACACTGCTGCTGCTGCTGCTTCAATGCCATGAAATCAAGCAGCTCCTGATCATCAAATTGGCCATAACGACGATAGTGTGGTGAACGACGACGAAGACATGGTCGAGTACACTGGCCACCATAGTGCCCATCCAATGCGACCAGGCAATCAACCAACCAAAGAAGCAAAGGATGCTAGCCAAGAACACTTACACACACAGTGCATCGGCAATGGCCTGCAGCGGCATAGACTCAACAATCTCCGACTCCCTTCGACACTCGTTTTAATCTGCGTGCCAGCATCTCTTCATCACCCTAAATCATCCACTCACTGTCTGTCATTGTCACCCTCTGTCACCACCACCAACACTTTTCTTGCTGATTATCTTTGCTGCCATTTCAGCATCGTCGAGCAAACTAGCTGCTACTCACATTTCACTGACTTTGTTGTACAGAGGTACACAAGCAGTCAGACAGAGACCTCACTTTCTCTTCGAAAGTGTATCAGTAGTGCTAGCAAGACCACTGCTGTATAGTCTCTTGGTTGTACCACTACCACCACCACCACTCGGTTACGTCACCGAGTACATAGAGAAGGGAAGAGCTTCAAAGCCGTTGAAGTAGCAGCAGCAGAAGTGAAAGAAGAAGAAAAAACAGAAGCAAACGACGCGATTTGGCAACTGATCAGCTCGTCTGGATCGTCACCACCAGCATTACCACCATCGCCACTGTTATCATTATCACTGTCACAAGCAGCTACCCAACAGATTACTACTTCAACACTCGGCAATCGGGGCCACCTCGTTGAGCACACAGTCCCATCACCACCATCACCACCACCAGCAGCACTCTAACTTGTCCATCTGCTTTCGCCGCTGCCTGAAGTGCAGCATAAACACACACTTTGACTTTCACTTTGTGGATGCTGAAGCAGAGGCAGAAGCAGCAGCAAACAGCAACGACGGTGGCAACAAGCTTGGCGACAAGCTCACACACTTCAGCTCCTCACTCTCTCCCCTGCTCTTCTCATCCACGTTGCCTCCTGAACACAGAGCAAACACTGAGCGAATACTGAGCGTATCGAGAGTATTCTCTCTTTCCCTGCTTTGACTGAGCGAGCAAACAACACAAATTGTTTGCAGTGTGTTACGCTCCTCATCGTCTCCCGCTGAAAACCGAATCCCAAAGAAGAAGAAGAGGAGAAAGAACCAGAAAAAGCGGCACCCAAAATCTGCAAATGGAACACCCGACGGCCGATCATCCTGGCCGCCAACAACAACAGCAAAGTCTTTCTCTAGGTCGTCAAAGCGTCCGGAACTGTAGCACCGTCTCGGCGGTGGAGCAGTGGTCAGCCCGTTGCTACATTTCATTTGGTATAAGGTCGGAACTTGAAGATTTAAAATACGATCAAAACAACAGCAACTGCCACAATCAAAGTTACCAGGACGCCTAACTAACTAACACTACCCTCCCAACTGAAATCTGAGCCTTATTATTTCACCACTAAAACACCTGATTCGTTTGTCAGACAAATCACTACCACTACCATAGACGACAACAGAAAACCGCAAAGTATTCCAACCTCTTCGAGCTCAAACACACACACCAAAAGTGACATTCACACACCTTCTTCTTCCACAACAACCAGTGAGAACCTTTTTCTTCTTCTTCATCATTACGAACTTCCTATTTTCAACGTTTTTACAAGAATGACCTCCACCATTCACCACCACCACCACCAGCCCTCACCATCGCTGCTGTACAACAGCGCCTCCGCTGTGATACCGCTGACACTGCTGGCCACGGCGGCGGCCATGGCGCCCTGGTACCTTTTTAGCAGCAGCTTATCAGTCGCCGAGGCGGCGAAGGCGCCCTTCCAGTACAGCAGCCTCGCCGAGCGGCGGATGCTGCTCCAGGACCGCGCCCTCCTCCACGTCAACCTGATGAACACGATGGGCCTGTGCCGCCACCCCCGGCCGCAGATCATCTACCCGCCGGCGACGCCCGCCAAGGTGTACTACCCCCGGGGAACGCTCCTTCACCGGTGCGCCGACCAGTCGGGCTGCTGTCCGAACCCGGGCGAGGCCTGCCGCCCCGAGGCGATCGACACCGTCGAGCGGGTCTTCTTCGTGAACCACTTCGCCTTTGGGCGGTCGCTGACGGCGGCGGGCGGGCAGCGGACGCGGCTGAAGAACTCCGCTCGAAACTACACCACCACCACCGAGGTGCTCACCTTCACCAACCACACCGCCTGCAAGTGCGTCAAGCTGGCCGCCGATGCGATCGAGCACGACGAGCTGCAGTCGGTGGTCAGTCGGCCGCTGGTGAAGCTCACCGGAGAGGGGGCCCTGTCCAGTACTGCTACAGCACCGCCAGCATGGTTTTATCACCTAGTAGGGGGACTGGCCGCCCTCACACTGCTTCTGGTCATTGTCCTCCTCTGGAGGTGGATGGCCAATGTCAATCGAGGAGGAGGAGGTGGTGGTCATCGAGGATGGCTTAGAAGAGGAGGGGCTGATGGATAAATCTTGAAAGAGGGGGTAGTGTGCTACCTCTTCCTAATACTCAACTTTGCATAATTTTTACTTCTCCTTTTTCTTCTTCTTACTTCTTGCTATTAATTATTCTTCTTATTACTATTTTTTGTTAATTTAAAAGTGATGATAATTGGGTGGGGGATGGCGATAATAAAAAATCATCAACTCGTAAGCTCTTGATTATGTGATTGTAAAGAGCTATGAAAGATGCTGTTCATTAAAAAGAAAGTGATGGTGATGGTCTTTGGCTGGTGGCCAGGTACAACACCAGTCATCAGGCATAATAAAAGCACTGTAGACACTAAAAAACTTTAGTGTTGCTGCTGACTAGTTTAGTACGTTAAAAAAACGGTGATGATAGTGAGTGCAAATTTTTAAAAAGGTTCAAATTGAACTTTGAACAGAGGAAACAGTGAAACCCCCCTGGTTACATGGGCAGTGCAAATCTTAGGTGGTAAACTGAAGCATCATCAGCAGTAGCATCGGTACGTCACCGTACACCGAGATTTCACCTGATATACGGCAACACCGGCAATGTAATAAAAAACAGCTCGGGTGAACGGAAACGACTCACTTATTCACTTACCTAGGTCTTATTATCGAGTGGTGTCAGAAGGTGCAAAAAGGATGATAAGAAGATGACTCGTTAAAACAACACACAAATCGGTATCGTAAACTGCTGATTGAAAAGTTAAACAAAAAAGACTGTACTTAAAGAGAGTGAGGCTTGTGTGTCGAAATGCCGAGGAAGGCCATCACCAGCAGTGTCCTGTCATCAGAGCAGAACAAAAGTGGGAAAAAAGTTGTGTAGAGGTAGCAGTGGTTTGGGGTTAGGTAAACACTGGTGGAAAGCAGCAGGTACAGGTACTGTACAGCAGCTGTGCTGTGCTGATAAGATGATGAGATCAGCTGGAAAAAAAGTTGGCCAATATTGGCAACGGCGGAAGATTTTGTGCCTTTCTGATTTCCAAACTGTTGTACAAACACTTCAAGGTATCTAAAAACTAAAAATTTCCGTTTTTTAGCTTTTTTGTGGTTCCTCATTCTTGATGAGGTAAGAATGTTCTTCCTATTTTTCCTTTTTTTTTCGTCATTACTTCCTCAGGAAACAGGCCACTTGTCTTGAGATTAAGGTGTCATTGTTCCTTTCTTTGTATGTAAACACTTGGCGCTAACAATAGCCACTTTTTTGCTAGACGATACACTGACCTGCACCAAGTGCCATAACATACCAATTAGGTCGCAGTTGTACAGCAGAAGTAGCAGTAATGGTCAAACAAACCTTCAAACCTTCTTTTGCAAAAAAGATCAAATGAACATTGAACTACATACTAAAGCGTCTGGTGGTGATGGTGACAGTGCCTGGCAACCAGAAAGAGAGCTTCAACAAATATCTCCACTCAATGTCACCACAGTTGGCTAATTAATGAAATGAAAATGAAAATGGTGAAATGGTGAAATGATGAAGAAAAACAAATAAAAAATATTAACAAGCAAATGGAAAGTAAAAAGGACCATTGCAAAAATAATAAATCAACTAACTAGCTTCTTTGCTAATGAACAAAAAGGAGAGTTTGTTTCTGTTACTGTTGCTGTTGTACAGTGTACTTTACTTGTTACTGTGTATTATCACATGCTGTCAAACGCTGCACACTCCAGTGTTCTTTTTTCAAGGTAAAAGCTGTCGTACACAGTGGTGGTTACATTGCATTTCCTGCGCAAGGTGTGTAGAAGTTTGGATGCTTGGGAAACAAAAACAACAACAACCAAAAAAGACAGTAATTTTCACTTTGTACTGACAAGAATGAAAAACGTAGTTTAGCTGCACAAATAACTCTTTTCTACAAAATGTCAACAGCGTTTCCTCGTTCCTCATTCAATTCCAGCAGCAGCAGTTCAGAGAGGACGGAACTTCCTCCTTCCTCAAGCTTCTAATCTTGTTTACACAGAACTCGATAATCCACCCGCTGTTCTAATTAGAGTGACAGGATTACCAATAAATCAACAAACACCAAAGCTCTATGAAGCAACGTCGGTGGCTGTGCCTTGTTCAAATCTTTGTACAATAGGTAAGTCATGAGGGAAAGAAAAAGGGAGAGAGAGAGATGAGAAGATGACTGGCAAACTTCAATCTCTCTTTGTCTGTCTCTTTTTTATGAGCCCATTATAAAATGGTGCTAATCGCCGGTTGGCGTCGCAAATTCTTTTGCCTCCTCCTCCACTTTCGAGGTGAACTGAGGAGGAGGAGGAGGAGGCAAACAATCACCCAAAGTGCACTGTAATGGCGGCCCTCTCACTCTCACTCGGTGAGGTTGTTGAAGTCGAGGATGGTGATGATGTACAGTATACAGTGTACGACAGTTTTTAATACTGTTGCTGCTGTTGCCGGTGATGATGGTCATTCAATGAACAGCTGTTGTTGCTTGGGGCGAGATAACAGTTAGGGAGAGAGAAAGAGAAAAAATTGGTGAGATTCAGGCCTTTATAAAGTCCCGGTCCAGCCTCGAGGAAGAGATGATGGCTGATTGGTGCGCTGTTTCTAGATTTTTTAATTTTTTTGTGTATTGTTGTACTTACCAGTATTATCACTTCTTTTGAAGTTCCAAAAGTTTGGTGCTTCTTCTTCTAATATAAAATCTACCGTCTTCTTTTGTAGTTGTTGTTGATTTTACACAAAAATTGTTGATATTTCTTTGACTTCTTTTTGACGATCATCAACGAATAAAAAAAATGGTGCCAAGAAAATGTCTCCGTTTGACGATGATGCTGGTGGTGGTCATCAGTTGTTCTTTATCAACTTCAATCAACGCAGCACCACCATCAAAACAGACCGAAGAACTTCGGCGGGTGGTTCGAACACCAGAAGAGAACACGGCGAGGAAGTTTCAGTCGCAGGTGACCAGTAACCCTAATCTCAACTACCTGAAAGTGGAACCGCAGGACTTGCAGGTGAACCAGGGCGACCTGTCTACCTTCAGTGTCTTCCTAACGTAAGTGCTCGATTTCGTTTCAAAAGCGATGACAAATTTTGTTTGATGAAATATATTCGATTGGTTTCTAAATTTGCAGTAAACCGCTGAAGGAGGACGTCTGGGTGCACTTCAAGTGCTCAGGCAGCAACAACTCCTGCAACACCTTCGACCTGGCCAGTCTGGAGCACGGCGTTCTGCTGAGGCCGCAAGACAAACAGGTGACCGTAAACTTTACCGTACACACGCCCGGCCACGATGTGATCGACTTGGAGATTGACGCTGCAAAGTCGCCCGGAGTTAATGTCAGGTAGGGAGTGGTCATTTTTGCTCTAAAAAGATTAGATTTAAAAGATAAAAAAGTGAAGATAAAGTCCACTTACCAGACAGAAAAACCTACTTTTTCACTGTACAAAAACCAAAACCTTTTTGTTTTGACTATCGATAGGATCGTTCGATTGTTGGTTCTTGATTGTAGAACCAAAAAAAAAGTTTTTTCATATCTCCTTCAAATCTAATCTCTTGATTTCTTATCTCTTTTTCAGCGACGAGTTCGCCTTTGTGCGCGTCCGCGTCGGCCACAGCACCTTCCTGACGGTGCTAGGCAGCGTCTTCGGCTGGGTCTACTTCCTCTCCTGGTCCATCAGCTTCTGGCCGCAAAACATCAGCAACTTCAAGCGAAAGTCCGTCGTCGGATTGAACTTTGACTACACCATACTGCACTTTACCGGGTAAGAGTGAAAAGTTGGATAACTCCTAAAACAAAAAATCTTTAATTTTCTTTTTTCTTGTCTTCTTCAGCTTCCTCTTCTACTCCATCTTCAACCTGTTGCTCTTCTTCAGCGCCGTCGTCCAAGAGGAGTACGAGGCGAAGTTTCCCCGCTCGGAGATTCCCGTCGAGCTGAACGATGTGGTCTACTCGCTGCACGCCGCCGCCATCACTTCCATCACCTGGTGCCAGTGCATGATCTACGAGGTAAGAGAAAGATTAAATGGTTTTTCGGCTGTTTTCCTAATTTCGAGCTTCATTTCGAACTCCATTTAGAACGGCGGCCAGCGGCTTTCCATCTACGGAAAGATCTTCCAGGCAGCGGCCTGGTCCGTCGGCGCCCTCCTTATGGTGCTCTCCTTTGTCCATGTCCTCAGCTGGCTCACCTTCATCTACTATTTCTCCTACGTGAAGCTGGTCATTACCGCGGTGAAGTACCTGCCCCAGGTGGTGTTCAACTTCCGGCGCAAGTCCACCGCCGGCTGGTCGATCTACATGATCTACCTCGACATTACCGGCGGCACGATGAGCATGCTGCAGATGCTCACCATCGCCTACAACTACGGTGAGTTCTTTATTTCCCACTGTTTTTAAACGGGACTAACTTTTTCCTCCTCTTCTTTTCTCTTTAGACGACTGGAAAACCCTGGTCGGCAATCTGCCAAAATTGGGCCTGTCCATCGCCTCCATCCTCTACGACATCATCTTCCTTCTGCAACACTTTGTCTTCTACCCTAACACCGGAGACCAGGAAGCAAAAACTGTCTCTTCTCCAAATACTGAAAAGGACGGCAAAGGAGTACACCTGAGCCGAACGAATACGCTGAAGAAGGCGGGCGACTCGCAGGACGCCCTTTTCAGCGGCAGCAGCAGCAGCAGCAGCAGCAGTGATCGATCTTCGCTGCAGTCGAGGACACTGTCCACCGCCTCAACAGGATCGACCAGTGAAGCTCAGTTATCTTCACTACCTTTTCCACCGCCGCCACCACCTCCACCTGGATTTGTGGTAAAGTCTATCTCTGGAGGTGACATGACAACAACAACACCGTCTGAAAAGGACGGCAAAACGACGACGACCATCAGCGGCCACCCGACCAGCCTTGATCTTAGCAGTCACCTCGACTCGATACACCTTGGCAGAAGACCTGATGACCATGATAGCATCGATGCGAGGAAGTAACAACAACCACCACAACAACAACAACCTCACCCACCCACCTCATCCCTTGTACATAAACCAACACACACACTAGATCCACTGTACATTCTCGTTCTGTAGTGATGATGAAATCGTTTTTTTGTATTTTGATGATTCTCTTCCAATAAAAAACACAGCCCTTCCAATCAGCAACTTTAAAAAAGGAGAAGTAAACACACTTAGTCTGTCACCTTCTAAATGCAACGCGCCAATTAAACGGCAATCATCAGTGTGTGATTACACTGTCTTGCAGGTCTAAACAGGTCTTATCAAAACAGAAGGTGATAACTGTTGCCGCTGCTGCTGCACCTGAGCTTCCTTATCACCGGTGATCTTCACCAAGGCCCAGTACTCTAAATTGCAATTTACTCTTAAAAATAACAACATCATAATACCTTAAACAAAAGAAGTGACCCTTGAGCTAATCATTATGGACTATCACTAAAAGCACTTCAACAAAGGAGTCCTCATCCTCATCATTGCGCTGATCACTGTAACCAATTTTCCACTATTTTCCACTGCGTTCCACCTACTATCAAAGAAAGTGGATTTACCAATCAAATTAACTACAACATCAGGGATATAAAAAAGGACACACTCTCACAGTAAGTGAGATTGCTTTGCAGCATTTCTAAACACACAGCCAACCATCAACCATGAAGTTCCTTATTGTCATCGCTTCTTTGTGCTTCCTAGGAGCAGCTTACGCCGACGCTGACGCCGAGGCCAAGTGCCGCGCCCTGCACCACGTGGACGTCGAGTCGGGCACCTCGTACAGCAACTCGCAGTGCCTGCTGCGCTGCATCATCCACGGCAAGACCACCGTGCACAACATGAACGAGGGCCTCGCATGTCCACTGGCTTCCGCCGGAGTAAGTTTTGAAGGAGTTCGATTTCTATTTCCACCCACCCATCTTTATTTTTCCGCCATCTTCTAACATTTTCAATTTTTTGTCTGCTTCTAAATCAGACCTGCCACAATGGCGCCTGCGTCCAGGGGCCCAGCGGCCTCGGCCACATCGATGTAGAGATGGTGAGCGCCTCGCTGGCCAAGACCATCAACGCCTACGCCACCGTCTGCATTCAGAACTCCTCGGTGCCGATGACGGTAAGTCCTCTCCTTCACAAAAAAATTTTGAGTTCTATTTCTCATCTAAACCGCCATCACTTTTTTCAGCTGCCGATCCAGAACCGCGCCAGCTGCGTCTCCTGCTCCACCAACGAGGTCTCCCAGACTACCTTCCCCGTCTGGAACTCCGTCTGCTCTGGCTCCGGTTCCCGGCTCTTCGTGCCCGACTCCCGGGTCACCTTCGAGGTGTGGGACAACCACGGCACCGGCGCCGCCAACAAGGAGTTCATGGGCGGCGCCTCGCTGACCATCGCCCAGCTGCTCTCCCACGGAGACAGCCACAAGGAGCTGCACCTGGCGCTGCAGGGCGGCCACTGGGCGGGCCAGATAAACGCCAGGGTGACCTGGACTCCGGTTCATTAAGCTGCTGTGCTCATCATCACCTGCATGCTCATGCTTGCACTGAACGTGCTTTGTTTTGCAACAAAAACTGTTTGCAAAAAGGAAATAAAACCATTGGCATAATGTGAAAGAGTGAGGCTTTTGCTTCAGAAGTGAATCTCCGCCAGCGTCGCGTAGTACTCGCCGGGCGGCGAACTGCCCGTCGTGCAGATGTGCAGCTGGTCGAGGGTAAAGGTGCCAAAGTCGAAGTCGGCCAGCTGCGCCATCACCTCGCGCACGTCCATGCTCAGGGAAGGCGGCTCAGCAGCCTTTGGCGGAGGTCCTCGACCCCCTCCTCCTCCCCTTCCTCCTCTCCAATCTCCTTTCTTCAGCCTTCCCTCTTCAGCTTCCGCCTCTTCACCCTTAGGCCCCTCATCCTCCTTGCTCAGCTCCTCGGTGTAGCGGGCGTTGAGCAACGTGGCGTGAATCTTCACCTTCCACTCGCAGTTCTCGAGGCCAAAGGAGCCCTTCCCTAGTGGTGTGAAACTTAAGGGGAATAAAATAGAATCAAGGATTAGGTTTTAAATGTGTTTATCACACACAAAGTTTTACTTACTAATCAAATGTCCGGTTGACGATCTCCTTGAAGAGGCCGCCGCTCTCCTCGGTCTCCTCGACCTTGGCGAAGAGCACCCGCACCTCGCTCGGGTCGTCGTTCATGTAGTCGAGGCCTTTCATGCGAAGCTTCACCGGCTTCTTCCCTTTCATCAGCCCATCCAAAACCTCTGTTTTCAGCGCCTGCAGAATCGAGGTCGCCTGTTTCCGCTCAGCAGCGTCCCCAAGATAGAGGGCTCGCAGGGTAAGGTGCAGCCTCGCCGCCGACTGGAATGTGCTCTCGAAGATGTTCGTAGTGTTGGAGCGATTGGCAATGCCGAGGACGGCCGCCTTGAAAGCCTCAAAACGGCTGCGAATCGGCTCATTGGTTGAGCCAATGGGAATGGCGACAAAGTGCGTCAGCGATTGCCGATTTCGAAATGACGCGATAAGGGCGTCGAGGCGGCGTTTTGCTTTCAGCAGCGAGCGCCGATCAGCACCGGTGATGGTGATGAAGCTCCCGCCGCCGCCACCGTTGTTGTTTCCAGCGTTATTTCGAAAGTTGTCGTTCTCCCGTGGAACGGTAATTCGCGTGCGAGTCTCCGATTCGATGTTCCCCTTGGTGATGCCACGTTTGCCAATGATAAAGGGATAGAAGACCGGGCAGATGCGAAGTTTTAGGGAGAAGCCGCCGTTCCTGCCACCATTGCTCTTCAGCTCTTCGCCCTCCATGAGAGTCAAGTTTTCCAAGTTTAAATCATCATCATCGTCGTCGTCTTTGTCGCCGGTTTTGCCGTCGAGTAGGCGTACATCATCACAAACCGGCATCCTTTTTTGCAGTAGAGCTTGCTTCGGTGCTTCTTCCTCTTGATTGAAATCTGCAGCCTCGAGCTCGTCAATGTTGTACTGCGGCTTCTTCTTACCGGTGTCTTTAAAGAAGTTGTTTTTAAAAGCTTGAAAAAAAAATCACATCGAAAAAAATACCTCCTTTATCAACTACAAACGGCTTCGGTAGAAGGAGATTTTGCTGGCGCGGATCTCGCTTCAGGCTGTAGTCATCGAAGATAGGGCCATTGCCCGCTTCCACATCCATCCGTCGGTAGGCAGTGTCTCCGAAGCGAATTAGCCTGGGTCGAAGCACCGTCTGCTCGTCGAGGTCCATCAGCTTGAACATCGTGGAAGTTTTGTGATGACAACTTTTAGATGAAAAGGAAGAAGGGGAGAAAGAAAGAGAAATCGCCAACTGGTCCAAAACGCAAAACGTAAACACTCCATTTCTGTGGGTGCTGCTGCCCGCAGCTGCATTTTTCTCTCGCAGAGTCACATTAGTCTGTGAATGACCCACTTTGGTGCGGTGGAGCCATGCGTTGCGCAATCACCAGACTTTGGCGGCAGGCTTGAAGTTTGGTTTTGTACAACTTCGTTGGTCAACTTTTTGTACGACAGTGGTTTTTAAAAAATGATAGATCGTTTTTGCGTCAGTTGTTTTGTCGAATGTTGTGCAATATATAAATAGAGTCAACCTGCCTATCTATTTTTGCAGTCATTTTCCCTTCTCTCTTTTCACTCTACTACTGCTCTGTTTGAACAACGGCCGAAAGAACTGAACCGCATTTTCGATTTGCTGCAAGCTGAAAAGTTTTAAGTAGACAGTTTTTGTTCACCATCCTTCCCCATCACAATGTCCACCAAGTTTTCTAATTACCTTTTTCTAGTGCTCACCGTGATCAACTTTGCCTCCATCCTCACTCTCTACTACCTTTACACGAAGAATGGTGGTTCAAACGGCAATCCAAGTTCAAGCAAGCTCTCAAGCAGCGTTGATCCAAGCTCTAAAAACCACAACAACCTCGTTATCGTCGAAGTGCCCAGCCTTGGCAGCAAGGTCGGAGGCCTGAAGAAAACCTTTGAGGAGAAGGTCGAAGTGGTGGCCTTCCTCGGCCTGCCATACGCGGCTCCACCAGTGGGGCCGCTTCGCTTTCGACCGCCGCAAAAGCTACCAAACCTCACCATCTCGTCAAATGGAACCGAAGTCTTCGAGGCGACCAGCTGGCCTCGGCCCTGCCTTCAACCGGACAACCAACTTCGCCTGCACAACTACGACTTTAGCGCCGACTGCCTCTACATGAACATCTGGGCGCCGATGGCTGCCGTTTTACCACCAAAAAAGGAGGATTCTGAAAGCAACAAGAGGAAGAAACCGGTCATTGTCCTCATACACACCGGCGCCTTCCTCTTCGGCAGCGCCTCTGAGGTGACCTACGACGGCCTTGCGCTGGCCGCCCAGGGAGACCTGCTGGTGGTCACCTTCAACTACCGACTTAGTTTCTACGGCTTCGCCTACGCCGGACCTGATTCTGATCTTATCAGTAAGACCTTCCAAACTTCCTTGTTTACCTCTTTTGTTCTATTTCTATTTTCACCCCACCAGCGCCTAATCTGGGCATGCTGGACCAGGTGGCCGCCCTCAGCTGGGTCCGCGAGCACATTGCCGCTTTTGGAGGCGACCCGCAGGCGGTGACGCTGGTGGGGCAGTCCTCAGGAGCCCTAGCGGCGGGCATGCACATCACCTCGCCCCTCTCTGCGGGCACCTTCCAACAGGCGGTGCTCCTCTCGGGCTCCCCTCTGCAGACGCCGGCCCTCAACACTCCCCAACACGTGGCCGCCTTCTGGGTGAACTATGCGCGCCACTTGGGTTGTCTTCGAAGTAATCGGACTGTGCCTCCTTCTTTAACTAAGAAGATGCTGGCCTGCATGGAGACGGTCCTAGCCAGCCCTGGCGGGCGAAATCGCCTTCCGACGATGGCCCTCGTCAAGCGGTCTCTTTCCGCCGACCGCCTCTTCGTCAACCTGCCCATCGTCGTTGATGGGCACTTTCAGCCGAGGTCGCAGGTGGAGTTGCTGGCCGATCAAGCTTCTTCATCCTCAAACTTCAACATTTCCCTCCTTTTTGGCTACACCGACGACGAGGGCTCCTGGATAGCGGCCCTGGAAGATCGGCCCCACTTCGGGCCGTTCGCCCACCCCAGCATCAGCCGTGAAGAGGCGGAAAAGACGGTGGAAGGACTGATTTTGAAGATGAGGACCACCAAAGGAAGAGAAGTAGATCACGCTAATCTGACGGCGACCGTCGTCGAGTTCTACCTGCAGCGGCTGTACAGGGATCAACAACAACTGCTGAGCAGCAACAACAAAACTGAAGATGAAGGGCTGGTGCTGAGCCGTTTGCTCTCCTCCCTCCTCGGCGACCACTACATTTCCTGTCCGGCGAACCTCTTCGCCAGCTTGCTCGCCGAAAGGAGCTTAAAATCAAACGGCAGCAGCAATGTCTACCAGTATCTGTGGACGTACAAGGGCAACCCGCGGACCAGCGCCTTCTGGGCTGCCTTCAGCCGCATCTGGTGCGGCCAGTGGATGGGCGCCTGTCACGCCTTTGAGATGTACGCCCTCTTTGGGGCGCCCTTTCTCGAGCCCGCCTCTTTTAACAGTGAGGATCGGGTGGTGTCGCTGAAGACGATGGAGATGGTCGCCTACTTTGCCCATCAGCGGTGAGTGTTTTTTTGTTTAAGTGAAAAAATGGCTAATTTTGAAATTACAGAAAGCTCTTCTGGCCGCCGTTTTCCGCCTCTGCCGGCAAACCCTACTATCTCGTGGACAGTCAACTCGACCAGGTGGCCTTTGGCGTCGACCTCAAGGCAGACGTCTGCGCGGACGTCTGGGCGCAGTACTTGCTTTGATAACAGCGTCTTGTCGACTTTTTAATTCATCTTTTCCTTTTGATAACCTTTCTGTCTTGTTCAGCCATAAAATGTTTCGAGCAGATGCCATTTCGGCCACTTGTTTGAAAAGCATTTTTTTGCTGTCAGTTTGTTTACATTTTGGTACGGCTGTGGATTGATCGATAACAACAGTGCACAGGATCGTCTGCCACCACCGAAATCTTATCATTATCATCAGCTAAATTATCTTCTTCTGAGACTGCCAAGAATTTATTTGCTTCATTTTCAAGTTGACATTGGCTCACAATTTGTACAGCGTGACATTCACGATTTTCAATTTTCAAAGTGATCATCAAATTCTGCCAAAACGACCATGACCACCACCACCACCACCTCCTCCTCCAACGACGACACCTCGGTGATCATCCGCGCCGCCAACTTCGCTGCCATTGCCCACCGGACGCAAATGCGCGCCGACGGTAGCACTCCCTACATCAACCATCCCATCGGCGTGGCCGCCCTGCTCACCGAACTGGGCGGCATCACCGACCCGTCTGTCATTGCCGCCGCCCTACTGCACGACACCGTCGAAGACTGCGAGGGGGTGACCTTTGCGGCGATTGAAGAAGCCTTCGGCGAGAAGATATGGTGGGTTCTTTTTTCTAGGGTTTCTAATTTCTAAATCGTTCTCCTCTTTTTCTAGCTCCATCGTCCGGGAGGTCACCGACGACAAGTCGCTGCCCAAGGCGGAGCGGAAGCGCCTGCAGGTGGTCACCGCGCCGGGCAAGTCCCGCGAGGCGAAGCTCGTGAAGCTCGCCGATAAGCTGTACAACCTGCGGGACCTGCAGCGGCAGACGCCGATCGGCTGGACTGAGGAGCGGGTGCAGCAGTACCACGAGTGGGCCGCCCAGGTGGTGGCCGGCCTGGTGGGCACCAATGCGGCCCTGGAAAAGGCACTAGAAGAGGTGCTCTCAGTGAAGGGGGTAAAAATAGGCGGAAGCAAGTAAAACAAAAAGATCTTTGAGTTGTGTTTTTCGTTTAAAAGCTTTTATTATTCCGTCTAAAATTCAAACAAATTCGCCTACTGTACAACGCCCTGAACGCATTAGCAAAACTTCGTCGTCTTCTCCTAAAAATCGTCCTCCTCAACTGGCCAGCAAGTTCTCCTTCAGCCGCGCATCCAACTTGTACCCATCCGGCAGGTTCTCGTCAATCTTCCCGGCAATGTCTAGCTCGACAAACTTTCTGCCACCTCCACCGCCCACCTGCGCCTTCAGCCCATTTAGAACCGTCATCTGCCCGTCGCTGAGTTCAAAGTCAAAGACGGCGGCGTTCTCTCGCACTCGCTCCCGTTTCGTCGACTTGGGAATGGTGGGCACGCCTCGCTGCAGCGACCACCGAAGCAGCACCTGGGCGGGAGAGCGACCAACGGCGTCGGCCACTTCCGCCACCACCGGCTCGCCCACCAGATTTCCACTTCCAAGTGGGCAGTACCCCTGAACTTGAATGCCATTTTCGGCGCAGTAGTCGAGCAGCTCCGTCGGCTGCTGGTAGGGGTGGAATTCAATTTGGTTGAGAAGAGGGCGCATTGAGGCGGTTTCACCACCATGCTCCAGCTGCTTCTCCAAATCCTCCACCGAGTAGTTGGAGACGCCGATCGCCCGGACGAGGCCCTCATCGTAGGCGAGCTCCAGCGCCCGCCAGGTCTCCGCGAGGAGGGGCCACTTTTGCTCCTCCAGCCGCCGACTCACCGCCGGGTAGTGGATGAGGAAGGCGTCCAGGTGGTGGAGGCCCAGGCGGTCCAGGGAGCCGCGGAGGGCGGCTTTCACCGTTGAGCTGCTGCCGTAGTCAGTCGGCCAGAGTTTGCTGGTGATGAAGAGGCGCTCCCGTGGCGGTACGCCCTCTGCGAGCAGCGCCTCGCGGAGGAAGGCCTCCGTGCCGTAGCGCTTGGCGGTGTCCACTAGGCGGTAGCCGCACTCCGCCAGGGCGTACACGACCGAGGAGTGGGAGTAGCCCCCGGAGTGGGAGGTGCCTGAAGGGGGAAGAAAGGATTTGGTAAGGGATGGGGAATTTTGTTTACACACTTACCCAGTCCAATGAGGGGCATCTGGACGCCGTTTCGCAGCGTCACACACTGCTCACTCGCCGCCTTGGGATTGTCATTCTCCTTGTTGTTGTTGCTGCTGCTCATCTTTGTCTTCACTTTTTCTTTTGCACTTTTCCTCCTTCTTCTTTGAAGTTTTTGTGGCTCAAAACTGAACACTTTTTCTGATTTGTGGCACAGCTTTGCTGACGGTTTTGGTTTGATGGAAGGAGAGGGAATGAATCAATCTCAATGTGAATGTGGCTCAAACTTTGAAAGCTTCAAAACTACTACAGATGAATTCTGCTGCTGAAAAAGCTAAATCGGGAATCAGGTTGTGCACTATCTCTCCCTCTCCCCCTGCACACGCGATTACTCTCCTGGCAACAAAACAGCAGTGAGTTTCCGAACTGCAGATTCTGCAGTCAGTATACTAGTATTAGTGTTTGCCTCTTTCCGTCTTTGCGCGGGGTTATTCTGTATTCTGTTGCTATATAGCAGTACTCTGTGTCCGGGTAAATGAAAACTTTCCGGGTTGGCAGTAGGGCGCAGCAACGGCGGCGGCAGTCATGGTAATCACAGTGCACTGTGTGTTTTCTAATCAAACACTGTGAGATTAATCCACCGTACAACAGTTGTTAATCCCTCTCCTCTTTGCTGATCAATAAATCCAGTCCAAATCACGCTGTGGCTAAATTACCAATGTACGATGTACCTGTGACCTTTTTCAGTGTTATTGCTTTGTTTGTTATGGTGGGTTATAAGCTTGTTTCAGTCGTCTTTGGGAATGAGTATAAAACAGTTGTAGAAGTAACAAATGGTTAGTGTAACAAAGAAACACATCATCATCAGTTTGAAAATTGGACCGGACAGGGCGGCACCCAGCCACCAAAGCGCCGCTCCAGCTCCTCTGCCACCTGAATGCTGAGGTTGTCATTGTTCGGCGAGACGATGACCTGCACGCTGAGGGGCATGCCGTGGCGGTCCAGCCGGCCCAGCGGCACTGTCGTGATCGCCACGTTCATTGCATTCCACAGGGAGGTGTAAATGGAGTCGGAGAACTTGAGCATCGACTGGTTGTGCTTGAAGGCTGTAGGAGAAAGGGGGAAACAAAAAATGTAAACAAAAGCTCAACAGTTTTCAAATGGCAAGCTTACCAATCTCCGGGAAGGTGGGACAGATGAGCACGCCATCAGTGGAGAGCAGCTCGTGGAGGTCCTTCTTCAGGCGCTCCAGCATCGCCTCGTAGACATCCTTCTTCACCTCGCCGCTGGTAAAGCCCAGCTCCTCGCTGATGCCCAGCGTCAAGATGGCCGCCGTGTACTCCTTGTTCCGGCCGACCATGCACTTTAGCAGCTCCCAGTAGGGGTTGATGGCCGCTCGGCGACCCTCGGTGAGCAGGTTGAGGTAGGAGGGGTTGTTCGGGTCGTTCATGGCCGTGCACCAGAGGAAGAGGGCGTAGCGAAGGTCGTGAAACTTGTGCGCCGTGTCGAGGGGAATGGTCCGGGAGCCGTGCTCGATGAAGAAGCGAATGACCGTGTCGAGGCCCTGTTCAATCTCCACGTCCACCGGCGTCACAAACGGGTCATCAATTTTCAGCATGTAGTAGACGTTCAGTGTGGAGAAGTTAAGCGGCCGCTCCGGCAACTCCAGCCGCTGCTCGCCGACCAGCACCTTCAGCATGGGCCGCAGGTCGACGGCGAAACGGGTCATCGGACCCAGCGAAAGGAGCTGGATGCGTTTAGAGGCAAAGGGCGGCCAGACGCCGGTCGGATCGACCGCCGTGGGCGTCGTCTTGTGGCCGAAGATGCCGCAAAAGTGCGCCGGAATGCGAATAGAGCCGCCAATGTCGGAGCCGACCTGAAGAAAAGTAAAATCGAGAATTAGAAATGAACACATCCTCAGGCTATTTCAACACCACCCCCTACCGCCCTCTTTGCTTACCCCAATGACCGAACCGGCGCCGGCAATGATGGCGCCCTCGCCCGCCGAAGAGCCACCGGGAATCCTCGACTGGTCGTAGGGATTATTGGTCTGTCCGTCAACTAGGTTGAAGCCGTCCAGCCACATCACCGCCTCGGGAACGTTGGTCACGCCGAGGAAGATCGCCCCGCCGAGCTTCTTCATGCGGTCGATGGCCACGGCGTCCCGCTCAGCGGTGACGCCTCGCCGGGCGGTAATTCCCCCCGAGTAGGTCAGCCCGGCCACCGCAATGGAGTTCTTCGTAGTGAAGGGCACTCCGAGGAAGGGGTACTCGGCGACGGACAGCTCTTCGGGGCGCTTCTCTCCGCGAAGCTCTCGGGCTACGCGCTCGTCCACCGCCCGGGCCTCCTCCAGCGCCCGCTCGTAGTTTTCGTCGACGATGGCATTGAGCAGTGGGTTGATTGCACGGCAGCGGTCAACGTACGCCTGCACCAGGTCTTCGCTTTTGAGCTGAGGGTGAGGTGTAAAATGTGAAAGTGAAAGTGGAACAGAAATAGAAATCGCAAAAAAGTTGAGACAGACCCAGTTTGAGGAGGGTGGAAATAGAAATAGAAATCAGAAAGTTAAAAGTTAGAAATCAGAAACCAAAAATCATCCAAGTTCAACTGTACCTTGCCCGCCCTGATGCGCGCCGCCAGCTTCGTCGCCGGCTCCAGGAGAAGCTGGTTGGTGATGGGCGGCAGATAGCGCTGTCGACTGGGGCAGAAGAGGGCGCCAATGGTGAAGGCGACCAGGTCGAGCACTGTGCGCACCTTTCGCACCATGAAGTCCATCAGCCGGCCGAGGAGCATGATCCTCGAGAAGGGCGAGAGGAAGAAGGCGAAGAGGAGAGTGAGGGTGACGAGCGCTGCCGACCAGAGCAGCAGTCGGAGCATCCGAAAGTTAGTGGTGGGTGGAAGGGGGTGAACGAGAATGTAACGAGAAGTACGAAGAATCTGAAGATGAAGATGAAGATGAGAGGAGATAAAGCGGTAATTTCTTCAGCACTCAAAGGCTCTTGAAGGCAATGAGTACCTCTTCACTTGATGATGATCACTTGAAGACTGACTGACAGACCACGCTAAAGATGACGGCGTCCTTTGAGGCTAAAGAGGCTCCCATCAATGACAATTTTATATGTTGCCGGTTGCCTCAGCTTTGCACTATCATCAAATTAAAGGTACATGTGAATCGATGAAGGCTGACGATGTGTGTATCCGCTGCTGCTGCTGGCGGTGACTGTACGACGAGCCTGTGGTGATTGTACGGCAACTGCTGTGCCGCTGTCGGTGCAACGATAGAAGCTCTGCCGTCTGTGTTTACTGTTTGTGTACTGGTGTTCTGTTTTTCTCCTTTCGCCCAGTCGTCGTTAGTACTAATCGATTCAATGTCCATCTGGTGATCACGGGTTGAAGCAGTGCTGGCTTCGCTTCGCTTCTTCTGACCTGGAATCATTTCGATTTTGCTGATGCTGCTGAAGATGGTGTTCAGAGGATGAAGACAACGACGATTCTTCTGAAGTTTCAAGGCTTCAATCAGTACAAACATGACCTTAATCAGTTGCCCACTTCTTCTTCTTGTGTACACAGTAGTAGTGGTGCACTTTTTGCAGACGATGTTTACACATCTTCCTCCCTCCCTCTGTTTGTTTACCAACTGTCGACAGCAGCAGCTGCTGCAGTTGAACAAGGTGGTGACGTAAATCACCACACTGTATCAACAGCAAAATCAGCAACATCGTTGTCCGCTCTTCCAGGAACCTCTTCCTCCATTAGGGCCTCAAAACTGTTTACATTTGGCCAATTCTGCTGCTGCTGCTGAAGAACTGAAGACTGTCTAAGATTGAAGAGAAAGAGGTTCACGCCAGTTTTCGATGGCAACAACAGTCTTCACCTTCTTCCCCAAATGTCTTTCACTAATGTGTCAGTTCTTCTTGGCTGGAAGCACTCTTGAAGCCATCATCATCATCACCAGCTGCCATCATGTACCACCACCAAACGGTGGTGATGGTGTCACCTTTTAAAGAGTCATCTTTCGAAAGTCCTCTCCTTTTCAAGACGAAGAAGTACGCTATCGTGGCGATCTCCGTGCTGACGCTGGCCGTCTGGCTCTTCGTCCGCCCCACCGAGGTAGTTCTCCTGGTGATGGACATGCACTGGCAGTACGCCCGACGGTACCGGGCCTTTCTGGTAAGAGCTTTCAGTGTTTCTTGTCTAGTCAAAGTAGAAATCGAAATTCGGGGAATTGATAACAGAGAAGAGTGTGATCGTGAAGTGCATCGATAGTTGATTGTCAAAGTTAAAGTGCTTTTGAAAAGCAGCTTTTCCTTACCTTAATGTTGTTTTTGTTTTCCCCATTTTCTCAGGACATCTTCCTCAACCTGATCGTTATCACCGTCTCTGCGGTGCACAGCACCACCGGCTTGCTGGCCACCGTCCTCTGCAAGCATCAGCACTACTTCTACGCCCGTCTTCACCTCGACTTTTGCCTCGCTCTGGAGGCCCTGTGGCTCCTCTCGGTGCACTTCTCGCTGGCCAACGTCCTTCCGCTGCTGGGCAACACCGCCTGGACGGTACTGGTGCTGCTGTACGTCAGAGATCTGAAGGCGATTCAAGGAGGATCGAATGGGAAAACCGAAGATTTGCAGTACTTTTTTCTGTAGAGAACGGCAAATAAATGGAAATAAAAGAGCAGAAAGAGAAAGAGGGAGAAAAGTGAACGCATTGATCTGGCATTTTTCTGGCTAATGAGGACTCCTCATTGAGGAGAAAGCATTGTTGGCATATTTGTCTGCTGATGAGCGGCAGTGAAAAATTGAAAATGAAAGAGAATGAATTCGTTATAACTTTAGCAGCACTGACGGCCTAAATAAATAAAAAGAGCACACTTCAGCTCTCTTTTTTCGGTGATCTTCTCTTCAGTATCACCATCATCATCATCACCATCGACACCAGCAATGACCACCACCACCTCGGGCGCCTTCTTTCAGCTGATCAAGGTGGCCACCTGCTCTCTGTTGACGCTTCAGCTGCTGCTGTACCAGTTCATCCTCGCCTTTCGCCAGCCACCGTCGTCTTCGTCTTTGTCACCCTCATCATCACCAAGCACGATTCATCCCCAGCACCAGAACAACTATCTAACCGACCTGTGGGCGATGCTTCTCTTCATCGCCGTTATCGCCCTCAACGGCGTTGCCCTCTACGCGGCCCTGGTTCAGCAGCATCAGCAGCAGCCAACGAAAACTTCGAAGAAAGCTCTTCGTCGTTACCTCCATCTCTTCCTTCTGGCCATCTGTCCCTGCAGCGCCCTAGTGGCTCTGCTCAAGGTCTTTATCGGCGCCCCTCACCTCCGCGGTCTGACCATCATTGCGCTGGTCAGCAATCTGCTGGCCATGCCGCTGCTGTACGCGCTGGAGCGGCTGCTCAGGGCTGCTGAGAAAAAGGTGATGGTGAAGACGGTGAAAATGGAGAAAGAGATGATGATGGTGGACATGAAGCAAGAAAAAGGAGTGAGCAAAGCAGTGGTGATTGAAAAAGAGGTTGTTGAAGAAGGTGATGGTGATGAAAACGAAGGCGAAGAAGAAAATGAAGATTGTCGGCCATTTAGAAACGACGAGAAAAACTTTCTTGTAGAGAGAGCAGAACAGAAATAAAGTCTTTAGCAATGATAATGATAAATCATAAAAAGCGATCTTGTACGATGTGTAAATAAACAACCTCTGTCTGTTTGTCTGTCTTGTTTTGCACAGTTTTCCACAGCAACAAATTGAAGTGTATCTTCTAGATTCATTCTCGATGCCTTTAAAATTTGAAGTCTTCAAATGCTGACCCGCTAAAAAAGTTTTTTAAAATAAAAATCGATACATCAAACAGACTATCGAACCATCGCACCACAACATGTGACTGCGCTGCGATTGTTTTGATTTTGGTTTCTTTACTGAATTTCTATTTTTGTCTTGTACAAGTCCGCCGGTTCTTTTTATCTTGGACCCTTCATCCTCAGTTTCAAGATCATCACCACCGCCATCACCACCACCTCCATCCAGCCATGCTGAAAGCCGTCCAGTCGCCAGTCAGATCGCTGCTCGGCCGGCTACCGCAGCCTCGTCTGCCCGACCGTCTGAAGGGCGGCGTGATCGAGAGCGCCGTCAAGTACCTGCGGAACGTCGCCCACGACTACAAGAGCGTCTACCTGGAGACGAGGCAGGACATGCGCGACCGACCACTGAGGGCGACGGTGATCGGCTCGGCGCTGCTCGGCCTCGCCTACCTCGCCCACCACAACCCCACCGAGGAGGAGTTCATCGGTCAGCTGGTGACGGCGAACAATCAGCTGGCTCGTGTGCCGCCGCCCCTTCGAAATCCGGTCGCCTACGGGCACGTCTACGAGGTGGCCAAGCTGCAGGACGAACGCCTGCTGCGCCACCAGTCTCTGGGCTTCCTCTCGGTGATCTACCGCGAGGACAACTCTCCGGAGACGGCCAACTTTGCCGCTCAGTGCAAGTACCTTCGGCCGAGCTTTCGCAGCTACCTCACCGAGCGCATCGTCGACGTGGGCGTGCTGGGGCAGTACCGCATGCTGAAGCACCGCATGACGGACTACGACGTCAGTCCGGAGCTGGTGGCAGCGGATCTGGCGCCCTAAGCTCTTGTTTAGTGTTTTGTGTTTGTTATGTTGTTTCTTTCACCTTCTTCTTCTATTTAGGCTGTGTTTTAAATGTTTGTAAATGTAAGTGCCGATCATCTTTGCCTGTTTGTTTGTGGTGGAAACTTTATTTTCACTCATTTTTGTTCTTACAGAAAGACGCTAGTTTGTTATGATGAAAAAGTTCATCCCACCATCGCCACAACCTACTACTCATCAATATTCACATTGTCCATGTTGACGAGGAAAAAGTTGTCCAGCTCGACGATCTTCTGCTCACTGGTTTTACCAGCCTTACTTCGCCTTCCAAAGGTGTCCACCAGTCGCACCTCCCTCAGCTGGCGGTCCGAATCGAGGAGGACGCTGCGAATCGCCGGAAACAGCTTAAAGACGGGCGTGTCGAGGCGAGTGAGCCCGGTTCGGGCGATGATGACCGTATCGAACTGGCCCAGACCTTCCGCCAGCTGGCGGCTCTTCTCCTTCAGCCCCAGCGTCGTGTAGAGCCTCTCCGTCAGTCGGATGCGGTAGTGCATCTTCACCAGCAGCTCCTCCACCAGCGACTCGCCGCTGCACAGGAGCTGATTAGGCGAGGCCTCGTTGCAGGCGCACGGCTGCAGCAGGCGGCGGACCCAGGCCGCCGGGCAGCTGGTCACAGCTGAGCTCGGCTTGGGAAGCTGAGCGAGCAGCTCAGCTCGGGCCTCGTTTACCGTTCGGTGGTGGAGGTCGTTGTTTTTGGTGGTGGTGGTTGGGTTTGCTGAAGATAACGTAGCTACCGAAACCAGAGCGAACAAGGTCAGGGGGAGAAGGAAAAAGCTCCTGGGGATGATCATCTTTGTAGCTTTGTAGTTTGAAGAAGAGTTTTAGTATTATGTCACACACAGTCAAAGTTGGTTCTCTTTCTTCTCCAGTTTTTCTCTTTCTCTTTCTTTCTTGCACCAGTTGTACTACGGCTGAGACTTGGCAAGAGAGGAGAGACGTAAGGCGCACCACAAAGTCTGCGGTTGGTGATATAGCACTCGTTTGTACGCGTTCCTCATAAATCACCTGTTCATCAACTGACTCAAGTAGTTCTCTGTAACATAGTCGAGATTATCTGGGCGACTGTCTCAGCAGCATCACCGCAAGTAGTAGTTTTGCTGGCCAAAACGGTTAGTGCAGGTAATGTGTGTGGCAGTGGGTAACTTTCCATTGAGAAAGGTCTGTCTGATTAGTGATTAGCGATCTGATGGTGATGGTGATGATGATGCTGAGAGAGCTACACAGAGTTGGCCACTGCCAACTCCTACTCCAATCAAAGCTATTAGGAAACTGTTTCGGAGATTGAGGGACAGTTTTTTCCGGGCAACCATGTGCCAAAGTTTCTATAAATTGAATTTGATAGAACTTTGGGACGAAACGAGAAACTTCGAAATGTAATAACAGAGCTGGTGAAAGTGGTGATGCGCAGTCAGCTTTAGGTCACTACTTTTTAGTCTTTAGGTTCGCCACCACTGCCAGACCAGATCAGGTGGTTTTCTAGCTCTCTTGAACTTCTCTTGAAATTTTCACGTCTCTTGTACAACACCTCTCTCGTACAATGACCCACCGCCGATGCACTACCTACTTTTTCCTCTTCACTGCCTTTAGCCTTCTTCTGCCCGCCACTTTTTTTACTGTGCACGCTGCCAAAGCTGAGGGTGACGTTGGTGATGGTTATGGTGGTGGTGGTTACGGTGGTGATCATCTTCCTCGTTCTCCAAGTGGGTCAATCGACGAGGAGGATGAGGTGGAGGAGGCCGGAGCCAATCCCAGCGGCCAGAAGTCCAAGTCGATCAAGGCGACGTTTCAGCCGGTAATGCGCCGCCTCTTTGGCCCCTCCAGTTACCTGGAGAAGAAGGGCGCCCTGGAGGGCATCATCGCCAACTTGAACACCGGACCGGAGGAGAAGGCGAAGGCGCAGAAGTTCCTGGACGACCTCACCGAGTTGAATGAGGCGGAGAGCCTGCCCCGAAGTGACCCGGACCGGGCCCGCCGACTGAAGGAGGCGAAGGCGAATGCGAAGAAGAGTAGAGTTGAACTGTAAGAGAGAACTGGGGGATGATTTACTTCTGTTTCCTAAACCTCTTTTTCTACTTCTACCTCCTCCTTCTCCTAGCAAAAAATGGTACCAGAAGACACTCAGCGGGCTGATCAACAAGAAAGCCATCGCTCCGGCGGCTGTAGCGGGCATTCTCGGCGCTGTGCTGGTACAACAGAAGATTCCGCAGAAGACCTGGGACAAGATGAAGGGCCTTTGGTCGGGCAAGGTGTCGGTAAGAAAGGAAGAGAGAGAGAGAGAGGTTTGAAGAAGAAGGCCCCAGCTGTTTTTACTCAACCAAACTTTATCATCTCATCTACGAACAGACCCCTAAACCCCTTCCGCCAACGCCTACGAAGAGCGACGAGTTGACTAGTTTTTCGCTTCTTTCGGTGCTCATCATCGCCGTGCTCGCCCTCGGCGTCGGCCTCCTCTGCTGGTACTACTGCGGCTGCTGCTGCGGCGATGACGGCGGTCAGGTGGGCATGGACGACGCTCAGCTGATGATGATGGTGGAGGGAGGTGGAACAGGTGGTGGTGGTGGTGGTACTCCCACCAGTACTGCCACCCCTTTCACAACCCCCACTGGAGGGGGACTGGGGGCGAATGGCTGCGATCACGGCGGGCAGTTTCGCCCAAAGTCGAAGAGCGCCAAGACCAGCAAACAACTGCAACAACTGCAGCAGCAGCAACAGGCGGTGGTAGTCGGCAGCGGAATGGGAAAGTCAGCAGCCTTGGCGAAGACTGCTCGAAAGGTTTGAGCTTGGCCTTTTTTGCCGCCTCTTTTTTGGACACCACAGTGTGTCCCACCAAAGACTGGTCCGTCACTTCAGTTCCCGTCTCTAGTCTTCATTCACTACCACTAGATTAATTGTTTAACCCACGCACACGCCCAGCCGCCCACACACACTAGAGCGCTTTATTAAACAATTGGAAAATTTCAAGTTTCGAAGATTTCCACTTTGTTCTGTTCCACAACTTCTTTTTAACAATGCCTTTGAAGAGTGCTGCTAAGGTTTATAACACACTGATAGCAAACTACCCAAATCAAAAGCAAAATAAGTTCTCTCAGCTCTCGCAACTCGTGAAAACTGCTATCTCACTGCTTTCTCACTTGAATTTAATCTATCTTTTGAAAAACTCAAAAAGAACAATGTCTTCTTCAAGCAACCACAACAACAACAACTCCGATAAGAATCCAACCACTATGGTGTTCGACATCACCCGAAAGGAGGGCAGCCTGCTGAAACGGCTGAAGAACCGCTTCATCGAGACGATCATCACCGGACCGGAAGGCCTGGAGGTGCTCACCTACGGGCTGAAGCTCTCGGAGACGGAAGACACACCGCAGCACCGCTACTACTGGGCCTACCCGAATGTGAAGGGGCTAGAGGCGGCGCGCCGCTTCACCGAGCCCTGCCGCACGGGCCCCTCGGCGCAGGTGCTCGCCTTTGACCTCCGTCAGCAGCTGTGGACCACGAGGATGGCCTTCGACGATGAGGGCACCGGCCCACTGCACACGGTCTTCCTCCAGCCGCTGGACACGCTGGCCGCCATCAAGTTCAAGCAGACGATGGACGCCTCGCGCCACCGGGTCCGCTTCACCTGGGTCGATCCGCACCTCTACTCCTATAAGGCCGGTGGCCTCCACCACCAGTACCTCTACATGGACTTCAAGACGCAGGAGGCGATGATGGCCGACCTGGCCGCCGCCCACCTGCTGGCGGGCCCGCCCGTGCAGCGAGGCTTCGGCGTCAGTGTGGCCCTTCGGCCCTATCTGGAGCGAGTCCAACGAGAGGAGAAGGAGAAGGAGAAGGAGAAGGAGGAGGCTGCTGAGGCCGTCCGTAAAGTGCAGGACAATGAGGTGAAGCAGGAGCAGGAGGGCACAGAAATCGAAGCGGAGGTGGTCGATTTGCTTGCCTGAGGTACACTAGGCCTTGGCTCTTAGCTTTGTCTGAAGCAGATCGGCACCACAATTGTGTGAAGTATTATCGTCTTATCTCTGAATTGTTTTATTTATTTTTATTTTATCTTATCTATCGTATGAATGATCTTTTAGATCTCATTGAATCTCATTGAGTAAAGACTCTTGAAGTTTGAACTAAACTTGTAAACCGTAACTTTTTTTGTCAAGTCTCAAAACTCGTCATTGATTGACGTAGTAGTTCAAAACAAACGCAAAAGCTAAAAAATAGCAGCTGCTGAGTCTGAGTTTCAGGCGAGTTATCTCATTTGTTTGGTGAGTGCAAAAACATCCAGATCGGCTAAAACTGGCGCACTGGTATCACACGCAGACTGGTGTGTCACCTGTCTGAATTCATTGGTGGGAAAGTTACCAGCCTACGAAAACCTACGATCAGTGCCAGTTTTATCAACAGGTGTTTGCACTGAGGCCTGTACCTTTCTTGCTGGCCAATTGTACAGCAGTTCAGTGCTGTATAAATTGAATTGTACGAGGGCTTAATCTGCACAAAAACCGAATGACATATATTCCAAAAAGCATGAGGATACTTCAGTCTCCTCTCTTCTTTCTTCTACTCCTCTGCTGTACAGTTTCACCGCTCGTACAAGCTCAGGGAAATGATGATGGAAATGGCTCATCGTCGATGTTCTCGGAGATTCGCCAGCGAGTCGAGGGGCAGATCAACGAGCTGATCGGCGACCTCGACCAGACGCTCGAGGAGCTGCTCAGCGACCTGCGCGACTTTGGCGACATGGTGAGCGGGTGCTTCGAGGCCAGTATGCCCGGCTCCACCGGCAACAGTCACCTTCGGCTGGACATCTCCAATCGATCGCTGAGCTTCCGGTCCATCATCAGCGAGTACTACGTAAGTGGAAATGGGCGGGCGGCACGGGTGTAAACAAAGGGTTTTGTTTACATTTTTTGTAACTTCTTTTCTTCTTCCCTCCCAGCAAGCCTTCCCCAACAAGAGCATCAGCCGAGAGGGCATCTCCAATCTACTGGACTCGACGCGAGACATGACCACCCGCTGCTCCACCCGAAATCACCAGCAGTCGTCCTTCAATGGCGGCAACAGCAGCGCCCGGTACGGCTTCACCTCGCTTTCCGACAAGAGCCTCGAGGAGGTGGGCAAGATGATGGGCCACGAGACACTGCCCATGGAGGCGGACACCGACCAGCTGATGCGCCGAAAGCGGCTCAGCGGTGATGATCGGCGCTGTCAGGTGTCGGGAGGTGGTGGTGGTCTTCCAGAGTCCTTCGATTGGCGTGACAGGAACGTGGTGACGCCCGTTCGTAATCAACGCGACTGTGGCTCTTGTTGGTAAGAGGTTTTTGGGGGGAAAGCTAGTAGACTGAATCAAAACAAATCGTTCTGTTTTTCCATCACCTGCCGCCCAGGACCTTCGCTTCGCTGGCCAGCCTGGAAAGCGCCCTGCTGATCCAGAACGCCACCCAGAAAACGGTCGACACTTTAGACCTGTCTGAGCAGCAGCTGGTGCAGTGCGCCAAGTTCCTCGGCTCCGGCTGCCAGGGCGGCTCCAGCTACCTCGCCTTCAGCTACCTGAAGCGGAACGGGGTGACCAGCGAGGAGGCGATGCCCTACACCGCCAGCGACGGCTTCTGCATGTCGATGTTTCGAAGTCTTCCTGATGAGGTGTCGCCCATCTCCGACTACTGCATTCGCAGTCGCATCCGCTACACCTTCCTCTCCAGGACGGAGGAGGTCAGCGAGGAGGACATGCGGAGGACGCTGGTGGCGGTGGGGCCGCTCTACGTGGCCATGAACGCCAATCCAATGGCGCAGCGGAACTACCGTGGGGGCGTGTACGAGGGCGCCGACTGTACGACGGCGGTCAACCATGCGGTGACGCTAGTTGGTGAGTGTGTTGATAACATTTTATCATTCGTCTTTTCATATTTCTTCTTTCACTACAGGCTACACACCGGACGCCTGGATCATCAAGAACAGCTGGGGTCGTGGTAAGTGGTGGTGATAATGGGGTGAAAAGTTTGATCAAGATTTACAGAGTTTTAATCCCTTGCAGATTGGGGCGAGGATGGCTACTTCAAGCTGGCCAGAGGAGCGAATGACAATCGCTGCGGCATTCAGACGGAGATTGCCTGGCCGCTGCTTTGAGTTGTGATTGATTGGTTGGTGAGAGTGATTTTGAGATTTTGTCGTTGTTGTTTTCACTCTTGAGACTTTGTATTATTTCTTGCACTTGCGATACTTTCTTTTCTGAACCTTTGATAAAAAGACTTCATCAAAAAACGCCAGAGTCATCAGCTTGGACTGCCGTCCGCAAAAGAAGAACTCAACAACACCTTTTTGTTTCTTTCAAAATATAAATGCATTTTCAACTCGTAACGAAACTCTCAACGTCGCGTAAAAGATATACAACCACCAGAGCATGAACAGATGAATAGAGGTGTGTGTTTGTGTGTGATACGGAGTAATGAACAGAGTAAGAGAGATAGCATAACAGATGGCAAGGACAGCAAGTCTCAGTGTGTGAGTGAAGAAGAAAATAAGAAGAGACTTGTGGACAAGAAGTGGAAAGAAAGAAAGGTGAAAGAACGGTTAAAATACAAAAACGAGAAAAATGTGTGCAAAAGGTTAAAAACTAAAAAAAGTTGAGGACCACCGCCTTTGTCCTCAAAAATAGACAACTTTGAGTGCGTATGTAAAAACAAAAAGCAAAGAAGGAAAGAAAAAAGCAGAAAAATAAAAACTGAGAATCAGATCTTACTCCTCCATAACCATTTCAGCCAGAGCACTGGTTCGCCTCGCCGCTGGCAGAGGGGGACACTGCGCCTTGAGCACGCCAATGAGGTGGGCGTCGGTGACCCGGCCCCTACCTCCACCGGACCGGCTCAGCACCATCCGCTCCAGCGCCTTGACCATCGCCAGGTACAGTGCACTGTCCTCCTCGTTCCAACAGGCCGCCCAGCGACTCTGCTCGTGGGCGGAGCCGACGCCCGCCGTGACCGTGTCGCGAATTCGGCCCAGGACGCGAATCAGCGACGCCTTGCGGCGGCTGCCGCTAAAGGGCGACTGGAGGGCGACGGCGCTGGTCGCCTGCAGCTCGCGAATGTACACCAGCATCTCATTGACGAGCAGCGAGATGGACACTGGAGCGACGGAGGCGGAAGTGGAGTTTGGAATCAGCTCAGGAGGAGAGTAGAAAGTGGAGTGAGGAAGTGAAAAGGTAGTGGGGTGAAGTACAGCTGCAGATGAAAGAGATGAAGAAGTGGAAACCCTGCTTGCGGAATGACGATGACGGTGGCTTCGAAATGAGGCCGATGATGAAGTGGCTGCTTCTAAGGGTGAGCAGCTGCCGCCAACGACGGAAGCTTTCGCTCCCTTGATAAGTTTGACGTGACTGGGGGTCATCTTTAAGGAGAAGAAGAAGGAGAGATGTGGATAGAAAGGAGAAAGTTCGGTGGGTTGAGAACAGAAGGAGAAGAAGTGATAAGGAGTAAAGAAGAAAAAGAAGAAGTGGAGAAGGATGAAGGAAGTTGATCAAGGAGAAGGAGAAAGGAGTTTATGAGTGAATGAATGAGTGAATCGAATTAGGATGCCTGAAGACTGAGTATGTCTGGTGGTATTATGTGCTGGTGGTAGTGGTGATATTATGTTATTTGGTGAGTGTGTGTGTTGTGGTGAAGAAGAAGAAGAGGTGTGTGAGAATCTGCAAAGAGATGGAAAGAGATGGAGAGATCAGCAATCGGGATTGGAATTCAGAGAATTCTTTGGCAACGAGGAAATCGACAGCAAGTTTGCAAGCAGGCAGGCTACAGGAGAGGGAACACAGTGCCACTCTGCCGATCCTTTAAATAGCACCACCGGCGGTTCAGACGACAGCATGTGCCGCTGAACGCCGGTGCCTGCACAGAGCAAGTAGCAAGTGGAAAACGTTTGGAAAACGTTAGCCACTCTCATTACTACCCAGCACACACGTTTCTCCAGCACCGCTGTGCCAATGCTTACCATTCCCTCACCCTCAGCAGCAAACACTCACTCACCCTCACCCTTAGCAATAGCAATGGAAACAGACGACAAAGCAAAAGCAGCGATGAGCGGGAGATAATTATTATAAGCTGACGGGGAGAAGGAAAGAAAAGGCAACGTGCTCGCCATGCTGCTGCTTAGCGGGAGAGCAAGTATCTGAAGGTCTGCACACACTGAAAACAGTGTGCTACACGTCTCCAGCAACTCAATGAAAGGCGACAGGTGGCAGAAAACGCAAAAGAACGCTCCGAAAACGAAGCAGCTCACAGCAACGTTGCCAGATCGTAAAACAAAAAGACCCTAGAACTTTCTCCTACCAGACAAAGACAAAAGAATGTGCCAACTTACCAATGGTAAAATAGGTGTTGATGATGTGATTGGGTTAGTCGAGTACATCAGCACTGGCCATCTCCGACTGCTGAAAGAGCTCATCGGCCATCAACTCCTCGAGCATCGCCTCTGTCCGACGGAACACCTCAAAGCCGTTGGCCGCTGGCACGAGGAGGGCCAGGTAGGCGCGCCCGCCGGCCAGCCGAATGCCCATCGACTGCTGCAACGTGCCCATCAGCCCTCGGGAGCTCTGGTCGGCGGGCGGCGGGGCGATGCAGGCGACAAAGGGCGTCGAGCGGTTGTTCACCATAACCTTGGTCGTCGGTGGCTTTGCTGAGGCTGAGGGTGACGAGGTTGACGAGATGGTTGCTAATAACGCTAATGCTGCAGATGATGATGTGATGGGCGTCGGCGAGGGTGATGACTGACGAACCGGTCCCGCCAGTCGTCGAATACTGATAATACCGGGCTTAGTGGTGGTGGTAGTGCTGCTGCTGCTGACCAAACTGAGCGGCCCCTTGAGGGTGGTGAAGCTCACCGGACCTAGCAGTGGCTCTGGTGAGCTCGAAGTGGATGCAGTGGTCGTAAAGGTATTTGATGCAGTGATAATCTTGGAGATAGAGGTGTTGTTGGAGTGAGGAGTAGGAGTTGGACTGACCACTCGAGAGTTGTTCGACTGATCGGCCTCAATCAGATCTGGCTTGGCTGCTGCTGCTGAGGTATTATGGCTAGTTTCCGTGTGCTCCAGTGCGCTCGGCAGAGAGGGCGGAATGGAGATCATCGTCGCCTGATTACTATTACTGTTGCTGTTACTGGCCATGGTAACATTTGTTGTGGTGGCCATCATCCCGCTGACATTGTTGTAGTGATGAGGAAGAGGAGAGGGAGGTGACAGCAGCTTGACCCTACTTTGGCCATCCTCCTTGATCACCTTGATCAACTTTGGCAGTGTGCCCGAGAGCGCGAGAGTTCGAGGTGAAGAAGTTGTGGAAGGTAATGTTGTTGATGCAGCAGGGGTCAGCTGACTGACCGCCGACGAGACAATGTCTTTCACTTCCATGTCCTCCTCCCCCTCCCCTTCCTCCTCCTCTTCATCCTCATCGTCGGTGATCATGCTGCTGCTGCCGGTGCTGGCTCCAACGACGGGTGAAGGTGATGAAGTGGCGGCCATTACCCCGTTGTGGTTGTTGTTGTTGTTTTCCACCACCACCCCCACTACATCTTTTGTGGACGGCGCCATTTCAATGCGGTACACTGTGCTGCTGCTGTTGCCAGCGGTGGGCGGCAATAGCCCGTCATCCTCCGAAGAAGACATCTCATCCGATGACTGAGGTCGTTGATGAAGAGTCGGAGGGAGGACTTGAATTTGAAGTTGGTGGTCAACGTGGTTGTTGACGTGGTTGTTGTTGCCATCCGTGGCGGCACTTACTACCGCGTAAGAAGTGGCCGGTGCTGCAGGTGCTGGTGCAGCCGCTGCTGATTGCACTACTTCAGAGCCATTGCCCGCCGACATCTTTTCCTCCTCTTCATCTTCTTCTTTTACTTCTTCCTTCACTTCCTCCTTCAATGGCTCTTCCTCCAACTCCTCCGAAACAAAAAAGCTTCCATTCTGCTGGAGGAACTCAAGGTGCTGGGTCGTCGAAGAATCAAGCTCTGAAACATTATTGCCATCATTGTTTGCCTCTTCCTCCTCTTCCTTCTTCACAATTGGCTTCTTCGGCTTCCGTTGACGTTGGCGCTTTTTAGAAGGAGGCGGTGGGACGAAATCGATCTCCTCCACCTTCACCTCCTCCTTTTTGGGCACCTTCTTCGCCCTTTTTTTCGCCTCCTTCTTTACCTTCACTTCCTCCTCCTGCTTCTTCTCCTCCTCCTCCTTTTCCTCTTCATCAAGCTCTTCATCGGAATCAATGGCCGCCTCCGTCGCCGACCTCTTCACGCCCCTGTTGTTCATGCGCTCAATCTCCAAGTTGTTCCGTCGGGTAAAGCTGACCGCCCACTTTCGCGAGCCGGTGCAGCGCATCTGCCCGGTGGGGTCCACCTCGGCGATGATCTCCGCGGCAAAACCGCGCAGCATGCTAAAGGTGACCAGCCGGCCAGCCTCCCGCGTCGCCTTGTACGCCGCCAGCACCCGCCCCTCAAACTCCGCCACAATGTCGCCCTTCTGGCGAATGTTGAAGCGCTCCATAAACTCGTCCACGTTGAAGTGACCGGTCCGGCGGAAGGTGCCGCCGCTCAGCTCCCGGGCCCAGGCAATCAGCGCCTGGCGGCCGACCTTATCGCCGGCGTTGATGTGCTCGACGTAGCGCTGGTACAGCGCGAGGCTGATGTCGTTGTCAGCGTTGTTGCTGGTGCTCCCTGTGCTGGGGCCTCCTTTTTCAACAGAAGCTGAAGATGAGGAGGTGGTAGCGGCGGTGGCGGTGGATGGCTAAGAAGAGGGAAATGATGTTGATTTAGAAATCGAATCAAAACAAACATCAAAATTATAAAGTTGAACAGTTTAGCTTACCTTGGCCTTAGCTCTTGCTCTGGAGCGAGCCTTTGCTGGTGGTGGTGGAGGTACGAGTGAAGGCTGTGATTGTTGTTGCTGAGATTCAGCTGCTGCGCCATTGCCATTGCTGGTGAAAGCCATTGCCCCAGCAGCAGCAGCAGTTGCCACCAGCTCTGGAAACTCTTTGGAGGTCTTCTGGCGCTTTCGAGGCTTTCTAGTCGACGTCCGTAATGCTGCTTCTGCGTTTGAATGGCTACTGTTTGTTGCCTGTTCACTGCTGTTTGTTAAATTCCCTGTAGTAGTAGTAATAGTAGTAGCCGCCGCTTTATTCTTGTCAATCTTCGGCAGCTTAATCTTTTTGTCCGCCAGAAAGTTCTCTAGCCAGGCGGCATTGGGTTTGAACTGGGCAACTCGATTCAGCGGGTCCAGCTCCGCGCGCGCCTCCCTCGCCCACACGTAGAAGGAGGAGTTGCAGACGCTGCTCTTGCCCTTGCTCTTCGCCTGGTTGTAGTAGCGCTTGTAGACGAAGTCATTCAGATCTTTCAGCTTCTGAGCAGCTGGGTCTAAAGCAGCAACAGCAGCAGTGCCCGGAAGATTCATGATGGCGGTGGTAGTGGGCGTATTATGGCACAGTTGAGCAGAAGCAGCAGCAGTAGTGGTTGACACAACTCCTGATGAAGCAGACTGTTGAAGACTTTGGTTGGTGGTGGTGGTACCTCCTCCTAGAAGCAGAGCACCACCGCTGTTTGGCACGACTAAGTTAAAGATTTGCTGTGGAAGTGGTTGTTGCGGAAATGAAAGTGGTAGCAGTTGTGGTGGTGGTGGTTGAATGAGTTGAGGGAGTGGCTGAGAAGGAAGTAGGGTGAAGGTAAAGGACTGCGGAGCGCCTCCTCCAAAAAGGACGTTCTGATATGCTGGTGATGGCTGCTGCTGCTGCTGCAGATTCAGGTTAGCAAAATGAGTTGGATTTAGTGTCTGTTGTTGTTGTTGGATCGAAGTTAAGTGATCGAAAGAATCGAGTGCGATATTCGCGAGATCATCGGGTAGTGGTCCGTACTCAATAGAGTGAGGTTGTGGTGGTTGTTGCTGTTGAGCGCGTCTGCTGCTGTTATCTAAACAGAAAGTGAGCAAAAGTTAATTAGAGATATGACATTTTCAAAAAGGTTCATCCCCCCTTCCCAAGCACTTACCATCATGCTGCTGGCAATGCTGCAGTCCTGGTCCGCTAACGAGGGGGGTGACGACGGGTGGTGGTGAGGGCAACGACGGGAAGCAGCCGTTCATGTCGTCTCCGACTGTCCTCGCCGTCGTCGCTCCTGGACACAGTCGTCAGAGTGACCCGCCGTGGTGGTCGCATTCGTGGTTACAATCATCGGTCGGTTGGTGGACGGTCAGTCAGGACAAAGGACAGTGATGACAGTCGAAGCAGCAGACGTTCCAAAGGATCAAAGATCACTGACAACCACAACAAATGATTCCCTGGACCCTGGATTTCAAGTAGAAGTAAGAGGATTCACCACCACAACAAAAGGTAAGTGCCAATTCAGAGAGAGAGAGAGAGAGAGAGAGCGCGGGGATCAATCTCGATGTGTCACTGGATTCACTGCTGTCGAGCTTGAAGCCAGAGGATTCAGCTGGAGCCGGAGGGTAGAGAAGCGTCTTCTTTCTCTCTTTTAAGAGTAGCCAAGTTCCTCTCTCGCTGGCTCGTCTTTGTTTCGGGAGCAAGAAGAAGCAGCAGTTGGGCTGCTGCTGCTGCTGCTGAGGAACACTGTTGGATCTGCTTCTTCTTCTGCTGCTGCTTCTGCCTTGAGTATCTGACAGATGAGCGAGAGTGAGTGAGTGAGCGAAAGCACTGGCAGAGAAAAGAGAAGCGAGGAGCATGAGCGCGCGCGTGTGTCGCGCACGCATGTTCCATGCGCCAGCTGTGTTTGAAGAAGCGACAGCACAGCGGTGGAAGTAGTCGGCGTGCACGCGCTCAGATGCAAAATAGGCGCCGGTTTGTTTTGGAATTTTTCTTTTTGTTTTTAGAAGATCAAAAAAAAGCTCTGATGGAAGATCAGAAGGTTCTTGAAGAAGCAGCAGCAGATAAGCGACCCAAGTTTGGCAACCGCCATCTGACCAACGAGGACGACGTTTTCCAGTTCAATGCCTGGGACGATGTTCCTCTCGATCCGGAGACGCTCGGTCAGGTGGTGCGGACGATTGAGGCGAATGCCAGTGCGAAGGTGGCCGAGGAGAAGGTAATCTTTGAAGTAGAAACAAAGTAGAACAACCGAAAAGTACTAAATGCTCTTCCCTTTTTTACTAGGCAACCGAGCTGGAGGAGAAGGCCGGCGACTACTGGAACACCTTCTACAACCAACATGAGAACAAGTTCTTCAAGGACCGGCACTGGCTGTTCACCGAGTTTCCGGAGCTGGTGCCCGAGTCTGCTGATCAACTGGAGCAGCCGAGACCACAAAAGACCATTCTCGAACTAGGCTGCGGCGTGGGGAACACCGTCTTTCCGCTACTGGAAATGGACCCATCACTCTTCGTCTACTGCTGCGACTTCTCGGCGAAGGCGATCGAGCTGGTGAAGGCCACCGCCGCCACCTCAGCTCACGGCCACCGCCTCTGTCCCTTCGTCTTCGACCTCACCTCGCCTGACTGGGCCGCTGCAGGCGTTCCCTTTGCCCCCGGTTCGCTCGACGTCGTCACGATGATCTTCGTTCTCTCCGCCATCGACCCGGCCCACCACCGGCGAATAGTGGCGCAGATCACGCCCTACCTGAAGCCCCGGACTGGGACGATTCTCTTTCGCGACTACGCCTACTGCGACCTGGCGCAGGTGCGCTTCAAGCGCGGCCGCTGCATCAAGGACAACTTCTACGTGAGGGGCGACGGCACGCGATCGTACTTTTTCGAAGAGGCCGAGGTGGACGCCATTTTTTCGCAAAGTGGCGGCCTGCGCAAGGTCGACCTGCATCTCGACCGGCGACTGCAGGTGAACCGCGCTAACAAGAAGAAGATGTACCGCATTTGGATTCAGGCAAAGTACCAGAATAGTGGTGCTGCCTCAGTTAGAGACAGTTAGCAATAAAAGACAACCGTAAGCATATTGGCCTTTGACTTTGGTCAGTCAACGACTTACGGCTTTTTGGGTGATTTCCTTTTCTATCTCATCTTCCTCATAACACCTGCTTCTCATCATGAAAAGAAATTTGTGAGATTGTCTTTTCCCATTCCTGGTTCACTTGAAAATACGATGCATCTAAACACAGCCAATTCACACCAGCAAGCAATATAAAGGTCATAAAAGTGGTCTGCTGTTTGCTGTTTTTCTTTTGCGTTTCTGCCACTCTCTCTCTCTCTCTCTCTGTCTGTCTGTCTGTTTGTCTATCTGTCTGTCTATCACACCTCAGAACTCCTAAACTCTCTTGTTCTCTCTCCGCCTTACGTCACTACCTTACCTCAAACTGCCTTTTTATGGTACAGCCAACGGTCGTATATCTTTTCTCAGCGACCTTACCTAAAACTTTGATAGGTGTAGATAAGCTGTTGCTGCTTCCCCTCGAGACGAGGTCTCAGCCAGTCAGTCAGTACTTTTTTGCTATTTACCAAATCGTCACCGATAATCTCCGCCTCCTCCTCCTCCTCCTCTCACAGTACATCACACTTTACTTTTTACTATTATTATTTTCTCTCCCTCTTACTGATGAAAAGTTACTGAAAACGTGCGACTGCAGATTAGCACACACTTTCCAATCGCTCGCATTTTTTCTCTTTTCGATTTGTCTCCCCAACTTTAAAACAATGCTGAGCTGAGCCGTCGTTCCTAATTGCCTCACTCACTTCATTATTAGTTAGAAGTACTACTATAATCCCAATTAGTGCAGATGCCCAATTCATCTCATCCATCTCATCTCAGTTTGTGCAATCCAATCACCACTCTTACTACTACTATTGATGATAAATACTCACTGACACTCCCTCCCCCATAAATCCGGCCAACGTGACCGGGTATCAGTAAGCACAGCCGCCTGACCAGGTATATTAGACCGAACCTTGTGTGCACTGTAGGCACTGGAGTGCACTGTCGTCCTCGGCAGCTGCGGCAGCATCAAATTGGAACCCAATTTGCTTTCATTGGGCTGCAATTGACTGCTGCACTGACGGACGACTTCAATTGACGGCAAAAACGTCATTGATTAAGTGTCTTTTCTTTATTCATAGATTGCTCAACACTGCTCCCATAAATTCTTCCTCCTTTTCTTCGAAATAAGCCCGAAGGTGTGCTTGTGTGGTACATGTGTGCAATACTGCCATATGTGTCACAATCATCACCCGTACATTGTGCCCACCACTGATCATTCAGCTCTGGTGGTGTATTAATCACTGAATACCACGGAAACTGGCAATGAAAATGCCAATTCATTAGCTCTTGCTCATCGATTTCAGCTATTCATAGCCATCACAACAACACCAAACCCAAAACATCTTTTTCCTTTCAACAGGATGTATTGTTGGTGTTTTCATTGAAATTGTACAAGAGTGCAAGTGTACGATCGCGTTGATGCGGGAGAATTAGTGCACCACCACTACTGCCTTTTCACTGGAGCATCCTCATCATCATCATCATCAACTTTTCGTTGCTGTCGTGTGTTTGCGTGCACGCTAAAGTGCGACTTTGTGTGCAGCAGGTGCACTGCCCCATTCAAATCGCTCCTACCTTCATTTTTCTGCCCTTTCTGTTTTGCCTTCTTTTTCTTCTCTTTTTTTCTTTCTCTCTCTCTCTCTCTCTCTCTCTCACTTTTTGCCCAGCAACGATGACAGCGTGCAAATGTGATGATGTCCAACGCCGTCGCCGTGTCTGTACACACAGCGGTGCCTCCATTAATATGGCCTAATCATATACTGCTGCTGGCACTGGTGGCTTCTTTTATGACCGCCAGAAGAGCAGTCAGCCATTGAGTTTCTTTCTCTTTCTCCTGCTCTCAGTCAGTCAGTTTTGTGTCCTCCACCACCAGCAACAGCTAACCAGTTTCCAGAGAGAAATCGAACCGACTCACTTCTGCTCGCTACTTTCAGTTACAACTTTGTTTTCGGTTCATCGAGTTTTTTGCGCGTTTTTGTTCTGTTTTGACGGTCATTTTTCCCCCTAACGTTTGGTTTTGTGAACTTTTAAACAAAACAAAAGGAAAAAAGCATGCAGAACTACCCACCGAGAAGTCAGCAACTTTCACCCTCTTCTTTTTCCTCCCCACCGATTGTCACACTCAGTGATCACCACCACCTTCACCACCCATCCTATCAGCCAGTTAGCCTGATTACCACCACCACTTTAAATGAAGGTGACCTGCCTTCGTTGATCCTCGACAACCCGTCGGATCACATGACCACCTTTCCCTCGTCACCCCCTGCAGACCCACTTCCGCTGCTCTTTCAGGGCCACCGACCTGTCTCTTTCTCCTCAGCCTCTTCATCTTCAGGGCTTTCCGTTGGGTCGATAGAAACTTTTAGTGATCACCACTCAAATAGCCTTCGACCTCGAAGTGCTAGTCCTCGTTTTGGGTCTTCGGGAAACGGAGGAAGTGGAGGCGGCGGCTTTCGCCAGAAGCTTCTGCGTCCTTTCAGTCGCAGCAGCAGAGAGGGCTCCAAGAAGAAGTTAATGATGACTAACTCTAGTGGGGTTAATGTGGAAGGTGGTGATGGAGGAGGTGGTGAGAGGTGCCATGCCAACGCCGCCTTTGACTATGAAAGTCTGGACGATATTCACGCGGATGAGCTCATTTCTACCGCCACCGCTACTACGCCTACAATTCCGCCGCTGATAACAATTGCACGAGTTGAAGCTGCTGTTTCCAGAAGTGGTGCTCTTGCTGCTGCTCCGGAAGGAAAAATGTACGAGGTGAACCTTCACAGTGGTCATGAAGAAGAAGTAGTGGTGGTCCACAATCACGATCACCACCACGATCACCACCACCACCACAACCACAGCGGTCATGATCAGCTCGATCATCAAGGGCACCATTCGCATCAGGGTGATCATTCAGGTCACTCATCGTCAACTGATCACCACCACCACAATAATCACCACAGCCATCACCACCCTCATCACCATGATCACCACGATCACAAAGCAGTGTCCAATGGTCAGCTCCTGAAGAGGAGTAATCACCACTGCCACGACAACAGCATGGAGCGGGCGCAGGCGGAGCAGGCCCGCCAGGCGATGACCAAGCTAATTATCGGCCTCCTGCTTTGTCTCACCTTCATGCTCGTTGAGCTGATCGGCGGCTGGCTCTCCCAGAGTCTGGCCATCTTCACCGGTAAGTGATAGAAAAGGAGTTCAAATAAAAGCTCACATTTTTTGTTTATTACTTTAGACGCCGCCCACCTAACCTCCGACCTGGTCAGCTTTCTCATCTCCTTGCTGGCGATCTACTTTGGCCAACGCCGTCCTACCCGGGCCATGTCCTTTGGTTACTTTCGTTTCGAGGTCCTCGGCGTCCTCCTCTCGGTGGCCTCCATCTGGGTACTGACCGCCGTCCTCCTCTACTTTGCCTGTCACCGCATCGTCTACCAGCAGTTCGAAATTGAGTCCACGACGATGCTGGTGGTGAGCAGCATCGGCCTGGGCATGAACATCCTCATGATGCTCGTCCTTTCCGGAGGACTCACCAGCGCTGCCAAGGCTCTGGCCGGTTTCTTTTGCTGTGCAAAGAAGGGTAGTGATAAAGAGAAGAAAAATGTTCCCTCTGTTGGAGTTCACAATGGAGGTCATGTTCAGCTGGAGCAACAGGAAGGGGTAGTTGCAGTGCCGACGACGCCAGGAGAAGACAGAAGAGGAGGGTCTTTTGATTTTGAACACGGTCATGGTGATCATGGTCACGGTCATGGTCATGGTCATGAACACTCTTCTCACGCTCACGCCCACTCGCACGGCTTTGGCGGCCACGGCCACTCCCATATGAACATGAACGTCCGCGCCGCCCTTCTCCACATCGTCGGCGACATCATCCAGTCGGTGGGCGTCCTGGTGGCCGCTCTGGTCATTCACTTTTGGCCGCACCTCAAACTGGCCGACCCCATCTGCACGCTGATTTTCGGAGTGATTGTCTTTGCCACCACTTACCGTATCCTCGCCGACACGCTGCACATCCTCATGGAGGGTTTTCCGCGAGAGCTTCCGCTGCAGTACGAGGCCGTCCGAGGACTGCTCCTCGAACGCCTAAAGTCGCTGGGCGTCGTCGGCGTGCACAGTCTGCACGTGTGGGCGCTGACGCACGGGAGGAATGCGCTCACTGTTCATCTGACGGTGGGACGGAGGAAAAAGAAGGAGGAGGGTGATGGGGGTGATGAAAGTGAGCATGTGGAAGGCAGCAGTAACGACGCCCACTTTGAAGCGATCCGAGTGGCGGCAGAGAGGGTGATCCGCGCCGAGCTGTCCATCGCCCAGACGACCATTCAGGTGGAGTACAGTCAGCAAATGGAAGTTTCTGGAGGTGAAAATGATGGTGGTGGCGAAGCTTGTGACACTTGTGTTGGGCCGAAAAGCTAGGAGGAAGTTTTGGTGGACGTTTTCTTTTGAAAAACTCAAGTGAGATTTTTTATCATCGAAGTCGGGATTTTTGTTCTTTTCTTTTCCATATAATTTTTTTTATAATTTTTTTTAAAAGAATCTTTTTGCTAGTTTTCTTTTTTATATTCTTTTTTCTTTTGTAAATACAATGTACCTTTTTGAAGAAGGATTTTTTGTCTATTTATCTATCAATCTGTTTTTTATCTCTGTAATGGTTTTTCATTAAACTTGATTTTTTCTAAATTGCAAACAAGTGAATGAGTTTTTACAAACATAACTTTTGACAACTTTTGAGAAAAAGAGAGAGAGAGAAAGTTGGTCTATAAGCTGCTGATAAAGGGCATTGGGCTTGTGCCCCTTTGGGCGGGAAAAAACTTACTGGCCTCTGGAGAGAGCCCTCAGCGAGACAGCTCAGAGCTAGCAATGTAGACTGAGCAGCTCATTCGTGTTGTGGTTTTTGCTGCTGCTTAACGCACAATTTTCTTCTCACTCAGTCGCCATTTTTTCCTCAATTTTTGCACAGTTTTCCCTCTCTCCACCACTCTACCAACTTTGCCCTCAGAATGTCTCTATCCAAGCTTGCTCAACACCAAACACCCGATCTTCCCCAGCTGTGTCTCCTGGCCGTCATCAGTCAGATGACCCTGGTGGACCGAATCAGCGCTCTCCAAGTCTGTCCTCAATGGCATCACCGAGTGAAGGAGACCAATCAGGCTACCGTCAAATCGCTTGCCATTGTCGTTTCTTTGGAACTGACGGACATTGAGCATTACCTCAACAAAAAGTTCCGTAATTGTCCTCCCATCGCTGGGCTGGTGACCAGTCCGCCCAACGGCCTACCTCCCTTATTTCCACTGCACCGTCTCACCGATTGGAACTGCCTGCAATTTGCCGACGATGATCATCTGAACTCTGCCACCATCGACCAGATCTTGTCCGCCCTTCCTTGGCTGGCTGAGCTAACATTTTCTGCTGACACTTTTCGACCGTTTGCGCGTCTGGTGGAGATGCTGCACGCTGACAGGCCGTGGCGAAGTCAACTGACCGGACTCAAAGTAATCAGCAGCAGCAAAAAACAAACACTAGAATTGTATGATCTTACGCTTTTAAAGGCACTCTTCGACTCCATCAACGGCCTGCCTGCTCTCCAGTACCTGACGCTGAAGGACGTTCCGCTGCTCACTCACCAACTGACCATCTTGGCACAGCTGAAGGAGATCAACATTGAGGGAGGCACACTTTATGAAAAGGGTTTGTTTACCTTTATGATTTCTCTGCAGCAGTATGCCTCTATCAATGCGGAAAAGCTTCAAGTGGATTTGTTCACTCCTTCTGACTTGAATACCGTTCTTCAGCTTCAGCAGCTCAGTGAACCCCTTCGTCGATGCTTCACTTGCCTGGGCAGTGAACACTTGCGTGCTATGAATAACCAAGAGCTGCTTGATTTGCGCCTGACATCCTTTCCCAATCTCACCTCGGTCAGACTGTTCCTGAAGGCTAAAAGCATCACACCAGCCTTCTCTGCCCTTGCCCAGCTACCTCAACTAGCTCAGCTCAGTTTACGTATCTCCTGGAGATATGTTCCACAAAACGAGCTTCCCCCGTCCCCGCCTCTTCGTGCCCAGCTGTTTTCGGTGAAGTGGCTGCAGTTGACTTTGCTTCCTTCCTCTCATTCGCAGCTGCACTGGCTCAATCTGCCCGTGACGGTGCCTAATGTGCTGAAGATTAGTCTGGACATTGTGATGTGTCTTATGTGTGGTTACCGTAGCATGTTCTTACCGCCAGTTCTTAACCCTTCATCTCGCAGTTGTCTTCGCACTCACCTGCGACTGCTCATGGACATCACCGACATTCCTTCTCATCGCATTGTCTGCTTCAACAATGGACAACAGGTTTCCGCTGAGGAATTACTTGCTGAAGAGCAGTAAAGTGTTACTGTTTGCTATTTTTTATAACATTTGTTTTTTACCAATAAACTCCTCTTTGTTACTTTCCTTTTCTTTTTTGCCATAACCGACTTCTTAATAAGCGATTTCTGCTGTTGCCTTTTTTCTCCTCCTTCTGTTCCCTACTTCTGTTGGTCTCTCCGTGAACGAATCCGGTGACGAGGCGTTCGACGAGGCGGTCAAGGGAAAGGAAGGTGTGAAGGAGGCAGCCGAGAAAGAGGAAAAGGAAATGAGTTTTTCAGCAAACCTTTTTCTCAAACTTTCAGTGAACGTCTTCCCCACAACGTTATGGTTGGGGCGTATTGAGCAGGTAAGCAGTCATAGCCGCCGGAGAGCAGACTGCAGAAGGGCAAGCCGAGTCGAAGTGGTGACACATCTGAAATGTGAGTCACCAATGTTAAAACTTTTCTGCAGGAACATTTAAACTTTTAGAACATTTTTTGTAATTTTTGTTTAGACAAAAATTCTTTTTTTAAAACTCTGCTATAAATTACTAATGAATCAGCGACCAAACGGGATACAAAAGACTGCTGTTGTTTGCTGACACGTCCAGTTTTAACTTTTGCTCTTCTCAACTTCTGAAAAACTTCTGCTGATCATCATTATCATCCTTTGGACTACCTACCTACCTGTTCTGAACTCAGCACACCTGAGCTCTCCTTGTTGTACAGCAACAACAGCAACCGTACTGTAGTATTTGGCTGTAGACAACATGGCGGCAACCAATGGAATGAAACTCTCAGTCCTGGCACTCCTTCTTCTCATCTTCTTTCCACCAAAAGGAGGTGACGCAGGAGGAGTTCTGCCGGCCCGTTTCAACGACGATATCACTCTGCAACTCGTTCAACAAATTCAAGACCACCCGCCCTTCAACGGTCAGCCGGTGGCCGAGGTGGAACGCATCTTTGGCCCTGCCCCGGACGGTCCCCTCCACCGGGCGATCACCGCACTGCCGCGCCCCTACACTGCTGTCCTCTTTGCCGCCTTTCACGAGCACTTCGCCGGCCGTGCTTTTGCCGACAATCACGTAGGCCAAGGAGACCCGCTCTGTGTGATGCTGAAGGACTTCCGCCTGCTGCCCGATGCCTACCGGCCCACTGTGGCGCAGTCAACCACGGTACTCTTTGCCGATCTGCATCGAGCCTGGATCATCAACCTGCGCGACCCGCTACCGCAGCCCGACGCTGATGCACAGGTGGCAGTGCCCACCCTCCTTCGGCCCCTCCTCCTGACGACGGATGACCCCAACGTGGTGATCCGCCTGGACCTGCCCACTCGTCGGTACGGCGACCTGAAGGGCCGCTTTCTCGACGTCTACGTCGCCCACTACCTGGTGCCGGGAAGGGAGGCGAGCCGGAATGAGCCCTTTCTTCAAGGTCGACTTGGAATTCAAAATCAACGGCCCACGCTGCGACTGACCGTGCTGCGCGCTTTCTTTTGGGTGCTCGTCGTGCAGCCCTTTCTCCAGCTGATCGCCGACAACCCAGGCCTCCTTCAGGGCCTTCACCGTCATCCGCCCTTTGATCTCGCCCAGTTGGTTCCAGCTGAGCTTGGTGGTGGTCCTGGTCTTGTTCCTGGTCCTGCTCCTGCTCCTGTTCCTGAAGATTATGAGATGGTTGAACCCGGCAATGAAGGTGTTGTTCCTCGTGGTGGTGGTGGTGGTGAAGAAGAAACTAATCTTGGCCCTGCTTTTGAGTTAGCTGATGCTGACCTTCTTCCTGACCTTGGTCTTGATCTTCCTGATCTGGTTAATGTTTTTGACCCCTTTGATCCTGAGCGTGGTCTGGATCCTTTTGATGCAGTTCCTGGTGATGATGGTTTTCCCTATCTAGCTTTTGAAGGACGCATAGGCGGCGGCGGAAGACATGGAGGTAAATATAGTATTGTCATATGACTTAACTGAACCCCTCCCTATTCCCTCTACTTTCTCTTTCTCTCTCTCTCATCTTCTTAAATGACCATCATTCTAATTTTTTCCTCCCCCCTCACTGCCACAGCCTTTGGTGACACTGTCACCATGCAGGCCATTGCTAACGAACTGGCCGTGCGCCACCTCCTTGATCCCACTGTGGCGGCGGTGGATCGTTTCTACGCCTATCGCACAGCCCGTCTACGCAATCCAGAGCTTTTTGATGGGCCCCTTCAAGAGGCGATGATTGCCCAGCCAAGCCTTGCTGCCGCCGTCCTTTTCACCGTCTTCCTGGAGCAATTTGCGGTAAGGGCAGGTGGTGGTGGAGAAAGAAGTGGATTACAACTGCTGATCAAAACCCCTACCAGCCCTACCCTAAACAGTAATACTAAAAATACCTAATTGCCCTCTCCTTTTTCCTTTGTGTCAGGCGGCCTTTGCCGGCGGAGGAAACGGCAGGGGTAACCATTTTCTCACCATGTTCAAGGACCACTTCTTTTTCCCTCTACCACTTTTTCGACAGAATGAGTTGGCCTTCCCAATAGTGAGGACCAATTGGGATCAGTTCCTTGCCGGCACTCTGCTTCCTCCTGAAGTGGTCGAATCGGTCATCCGCCTTGTTCCTCAAGGTCCGAGAGAAAGGGCTGCGGCAGCGCCCATTCCCGTGCCGCGCCTCTTCCGACCCTTGCTCATCGTCGGCTGGGAGGAAGCCATGGCGACGGAGGTGCTGCCGTACGAGGCTGTCTGGAACCGCTTTGTCACCGTCTACGTCAACCGCTACCCGGAGCACAATACCCACCCAAAGAGATTCTACTTTAGTGACGAGGGCCGAGACCACACGCGCCAGGCTCGACGAGGACACCTGAAAGCGCTCTACTGGCTGCTGGTGGTGCGCCCTTTTCAGCAGTTGATTCGGCAAAACCGCTTAGGAAATGTCGATCCCGATACGCTCACTCCCGAAGATATAGGTGGCGGTGGAGGACATGGTGGTCCTGGTGGTTTTGGCGGTGGTCTTGGTGGAGCTCATGGTGGTGGCGGAAGAGATGCTGGTGGTCAAGTTGGACAAAGAGTTCGAGGTAATGGTGGTAGAGGAGGAAACCCTCCTCCTCCTCCCCCTCAAAATCACCCACCACCACCCAATCCCCATCAACGTTCTCAAGCGCCACCAGCTCCAGCTCAATCATCCTCTTCTTTTTCCTCCTCCTCCTCCTCTGGCACTATCTCCCCTTCCGGCTCTCAGCATCAGCAGGGAACCTGCAGTGCAAACTCAGTTCCGGTGGCTCCTGCTGAACGTGGAGCTCACAAAAGTTTAGCTCTTACTGCTGATCAGCAGTGGAGGTTCACAGTTGCCGCCACTTAAAAACCACAAACCTGAAGGACTATCTAAAAGCCTTTAAAGAGGTGAAGTTTGTGGAGCAGGAGGTGGAGTGGCAGTCTGATCAGGACGGTAGCGCCCTGGTCACTAAGCAAATGCCCCACAGTTAAAAAACATAAATTTTTTTAATTTTACCTGTTTGAGCTATAGCTATACAACAATTTTAAATTGTTGCACATTTTTACCGTATTACATGTTTTTGCATTTTTTAATTAAACTTTTAAAACATTTTTTGTGTTTAAAAGTTTCTTTTTTCTAAAAAAATTGATATAAAACGCGTGGGATGAATCAGCAACTGAGCAAACAGAAAAAAAGTTGCTTGACCGTTGTTGTGATTTGCATATGCGTCATTTGTCTTTACCTTTTCCACTGAAAACTGATTCAGTCTAATCAATAACTACTTCTTCTTCTTGTACAGCAACCACTATCACTTCAGCTAAACATGATGTCCATCTTGACCCGAATGAAGTCTGTCATGGTGGTACTCCTGCTCCTCCTATTCTCCTTCGCCCTCTCTCAGGACGTCTTTGACGACCGTCGGCTATTGCAAATCGCTCGACAAACCCTCAACCTCCAGCCCGACGGTGGTCAGCAGTCTCAGGCCGAGGTGGAGCGCATCTTCGCCCACCACCCTCCAGACCCTGCCCCTGCCGGTCCGCTGCAGCGGGCGATGAACGCCCAGCCGGCGCTCTACGCCGCCCTCCTCTTCACCGTCTTCCGAGAGTACTTCGCCGAGGTGGTCTTTCCTCGACCTAACGCCCTAGGCCAGCGAGACCCTCTCCTGGTGATGCTCACCGACTACCACCTGCTGCCGGAGCGGTACACCCCGACCACCATTGTAACACTGACAGCACGCTTTGGCACTCTGCGCACCGACTATATCGCCCACCTGGTCGGCATGCTGATACCGGCTGATCAGGCGGCTGCCGTGCTCGCCCAGGTGGGCGTCCTTCCTGACACCAATGACCCGGACCCCGATCAACTGGTGGCCGTGCCCGCCCTCTTTCAGCCCCTGCTGGTGAGGGCGGAAAACGAGCCAATGCCGGCGGAGCAGCGGTACGGCCCTCTGGAGCACCGCTTTCTGCGGGTCTACGTGGCCCGCTACCTGCAACCAATCAACAGGAAGAATATGTTTGTAGTAGAGCACCGGCCACTGCTGCGACTAGCGGTGCTTCGGGCGCTCTACTGGATGCTCGTCGTGCGGCCCTTTCAGGCGGTGATCCGCAACAATCGCGGGCTTTTTCCAGGCATTAATCCAAATGAGCTGGCGCCCGCTCAAGCACCAGTTCCTGCTCCTATTCAAGCACTAGCTCCTGCTATTATTCATACCTATGTTTTTTATCCTGCTCGTGGCTTTGCTCTCGCTCCAGCTCCACCACCACCTCCTCTACCTCAAAGTAAGTGCCTCATCTGTTTTTTCGTTGTTGTCGTCTTTCTCAGAACTAACCTCACCAACTAACCCCTTTCTCTTCTTTCCTTTCCCGTTCTAATCTACTACCACCACCACCATCACCATTTTCATTTTATTCCTCTTCCTCTTGGCCTTCTTTACCCACTCCTCCTCCTCCTCCTTCATCACACAGGAGAAACTGTTTTTGATGACGCCGCATTCATAGCGGCCGTTGTTAATCAACTTGAGGCGCGCCGCATCCTCGCTCCCAGTGTGTGGGCGGTGAATCGCCTCTTCCAGGAAGGGAGTGCCTTTCAGCGAGCAATGAACGCCCAGCCGCCCGTCTACGCCTCAGTACTTTTCACCGTTTTTGGAAGACAATTGGCGGTAAGCGGGCAGGGCGATTACTTAGCTTAGCCTAACTGAACTTATTTCCCTTTTACTTCCCTTCCTGATCACCAACCTAGCCAACCTTTCTGGGCGAAGAAGAAGGCAAAAGAGACCACCTGCTGATGCTGCTCAGTGACCACCACCTGCTGCCGAGGGCTTACGCCCCTCCGAACCTGGTCACCTTTCCCTGGCTTAAACTGGCCTGGAGGCAGTTCCTCGCCGGCACTCTGGTCGACCCTCCTCTCCGGTTGATCATCGCCCGCCCCGAGCAGATTGTGCGTCAGGGGCAGGCGGCAGTGTTCGTGCCGCCCCTCTTCCGACCCTTCCTCCTCATGGAAGAGGGGATGGAGGCGATGCCGTACTACGCTCTCTGGAACACCTTTGCCCACTACGTCAGCAGATACCCGGCGGAGATTCAGGACCAGGGCCAAAGGGGTCGACACACTACTGGTGACGGCGTGGAGCAGTCGGTGCGTCGCTCACACCTGATGGCTCTTTACTGGCTGCTGGTGGAGCCGCCCTTTCAGCAGGTGATCCAAGTGCATCGCAATCTTTTTGAGGGCATCGACCCAGTTGATCTCATTCCTGAAGATGTAGGAGGCATTGGAGGCGGTGGCAATGATGATGATAATGGTGGCGGTGGTGGTCCTCCTCCCCCAAATCCCCCACCATCACGACCACGACCACTGAATCCTCCTCATCGTCCTCAACCAGCTACTATCTTTCAGCAGTCTCAGCCGGGGACTTGCAGTGCAAGTCAGCCCGTTTCTGCTTCAGCTGAAAGAGGAAGTAATGGCAATGAAGGTGGACCTAGTTCCACTTCTCCCGATGTTAAGGAGGCAGCTGAAATACTCCTTCTTCTTAAACAAAGAGGAAAATCGGCGGCACCTGACGACCGTGGTGGCTCACCAGCACCACCTTCTAAAAAGCACAAACCCGAGGACTTTCCCAAAGATCCTGATGGCGGGGCAGGAGCAGGAGCAGTGGCAAGACAGGTCTGAAGCAGCGCAACCACAACAGCGAAAACTGGCTGTGCGCAAGAATTTTCGCTCATAACCAAATGTTTTAACTTTTTAAAAAATTTGTAATTTTTGCACATCTTTGTACTGTGAATCACGGTTTGTGATACAACTGTGTTTTTGCAACTTATTACATTTTTAGAACTATTCCGCTAAAGTTTTTCTTTTTCCAAAAGAAACTGCTATAAAGCGTGTGATGAATCAGCAGCTGAGCAGACAGGGAAAAAAGTGCTGTGATTTGCTGACGTGACTTTTGACTGTACCTTGACTGATTACCACATTGGGAAAACACTGATTGCCTTCCCGACATTGATCAAAGTTTATTCTTTTAGTTGCTCTCCATTGTACAACAATCCTCACCCCCAAAAATGAAGCACCTCCTGGCACTCTTCTTCCTCCTCCTGTTCTTCTGCTCCTGCTTCCCACCACCACCAGCAACAGCGCAGAGCGTCTTCCACGACGAGAACACCCTGCAGGTCGTCCAGGAGTGGCTAGTGGAACTGCACCTGCTCGGCTTTGACTCCCGTCCCGAAGTGGAGCGCATCTTTGCTTATCCCGACGGACCGCTGCAGGCGGCCATGTCTGCCCAGCCGCGCATCTACGCTGCCCTTCTCTTCACCGTCTTCGAACCGTACCTTGCCGAGGTGACCTTCAACGAGGAGATCGATGACCTCAATGAACGGCTGGGCACCAATGACCGCCTGCTGGTCCTCCTCAAGGACCACCGTTTGCTGCCGGTGGCTCTGGGCGGAACGCGTCCTGGCGATTACCGTGTGGCGGTGGACATTCCCTTCGGCCAGCTGCACCACCACTGGGAACAGTACCTGGACGGTACTTTGCTGGAGCCCGCCCACTTTCAAGGGGAGGTGGTGGACATTCCAATGCCCGATCCGGACCAGCAGGTGCCAGTGCCAGGTCCGATTCAGCCCCTCCTTGTAGAGGAGGAAGGTGGTGGTGGTGGGCATTTGGAAGATTTTCAGCGGCTCGGCCACCTGGAGGAACGCTTCCTCAACGTCTACGTGGAGCAGTATCCGGTGCTGACTCGCGACCGAATTAGGGAGTTTTTTGAACGGACGCTGGGTGACCGACTGCGATTGGCAATCCTTCAAGCGCTCTTCTGGATGCTGGTGGTGAGACCCTTTCAAGCGGTGATCCGCCAACATCCGAGGCTTTTTCCCCTCGTTAATGCGGATGCGCTGACGCCAAATTTGGTCGTTGTCGCTCCTGCCGTTGCCGGCCTCGCACCACGTCCTCTAGTTCTTCTTCATGATCGATTTGAGCGGAACTTTCGCGACATTGCCGACATTACGTTCATCACCCGACGGATGCGCAACCAGCGCAACTGGCAGCCAGTGGAGGAGATGGATCGCATTTTTGAGGAGCAGGACCAACCACTTGCCGGGCCTCTGCAGGGGATCATAGACACCTATCCGGGGCCCTTTGCCGCCGTCCTCTTTACCGTCTTCCGAGCGCGATTTGAGGTAAGAACTTTGCTGCTCCTTTTGTGAGTTGTTATCTCTAAAACCTAGCCCCATCCCCCTTTTTCTTAGGCGGCCTTTGCCAACGCCCAGAACCCAGGCTTTGGAAACCTCCTCTGCGTCCTGCTCAAGGACCACCACCTGCTGCCGGAGCCGCTGTCTCATGGGCCAGCCGGTCCGGGCCGTGGACACGCCCTAATGGCCTACACCGATCTGTACCGGGCCTGGACGCAGTACCTCGCCGGCACTCTGGTGCCCGCCGACCTGCAGGGGCTGATCACCGAGCTGACTGGCGAACCGGTGGTGCCGGTGCCGGCGGTGCTGCGCGTCTTCTTCTGCACCGTCGCCCACCCTCGGTCGGAGGAGACGCAGGAGGTGCAGGAGCTGCAGCGGCGCTTCCTCGAGGTCTACGTCGATCGCAATCCACTGCAGAATCGCCATCGAAAACAGGTGTTTTTCTACAGAAGTGATAATAATCGCGTTCGAAGGAGCGTGCTGCGGTCGCTCTACTGGATGCTGGTGGTACGGCCATTTCAGGAGGTGATCAGGCGACATCCGGACCGTTTTCCAGGTGTCAATCCTGAAGTGCTCACTCCGCAGGGAGAGGATGTTCCCGCTGCAGGTGCTGGTGGTGATGGTGGTCCTGGTGGCGGTGGTCCTGGTGGAAGAGGTGGCCGAGGTGGTCGTGGAAGAGGAGCTCGTGGTGGTGGTGGAAGAGGTGCTGCTGGTCGAGGTGGACAAGGAGGTCGTGGAGGTCGTGGAGGTCGTGGAGGTCGTGGAGGTGGTGGAGGCAATCCTCCTCCTCCTCCTCCTCAGAATCCACCAGCACCCATTCCTCCTCAACCAGCTCCAACCCCAGCCCCAGCCCCAGCTCAGCCTGGCACCTGCAGTGCCTCAACCAGTCGACCCAGCGCCTCTAAAAGAGGCGACCCCGATGGGCCTCCCCCGTCATCTAAGAAGCACAAACCTGAAGGACCACCACCACCACCCCCTGGTGCTGGTGGATCAGGAACAGGGATGGCAGTTTAGCGCTAAAAAAACTTTGACTATTTCAGCAACAAAAACAACAAGAAGAAGGAGTTTGCGCAACAACTGATTGTCGAGGATTTTTCCGTTCGTTTTAATATTTACACTGTTTTTTAAAGCAGCTCACAACCAGTTGTTCTCAACTGTTTTAATTTCTCTTTCTTCCTGCATTTATGTGATGATACTAGTTTTTTATTAAACCACCTTAAAACCGACCATCACTGATCATCTCCTCAGGAGGGGTATCGCTGTCTGCTTGCCGCCGGTTGACGTTGCTGATTTTCTGAAACTCGAATTTGACTGAGCAAAAAAACAAAAATTTTTTAAAGTCATACCCAATAAACCCAACAAATTTTTCTCTACTTACCTTCCTCTTCTCTTTTTACCACCACCACCACCACCACTTCGTCCTCCTCGCTGAATCTTCTTCGCAATCTGCCACTCAAGCGGGAGCTCGTCTTTTTTGTAAAAAGTTAAAAATTACAGATAAAAACCTTACACCAGAAAAACTTGATTTTACACCTATCTTTATTTTGTAAATAAAGCGAAAATTGTAATTTTTGGTAAACGGCCGCCAGGGTTCGAATTGTGGAGGGGGGGGTTATATTCTCTGCCGCCGCCTCTGTTGCCCACAATTTGTCCCCAATTGGTGAATCTATTTTCCGATCTTGGGAACATGTCGGCGGCCCAACCAAACGGCCGTAATACAGCGAAAAGTTTGCTGATGTACCGGACGGTAAGAGTGAAAGGATACTGAATGAGAGTAATATTGATAAGCTTTTTTATTGATAGTCTGGTCGGAGGAGCCTTCCTGGGATGGTGCCCTTGTCGAGCTTTACGACGTTGATCAGTTCAGGGAGGCCTTCCTTATCTTGAAGCATCAGTCACAGACCAACAGCCGACACTCTAACCAAACCGTGGCGGCTTTGAAAGATGCTTTCAACGTGCTTTTTTGGGGGTACCTGGAGGTTTACGAGCGACATGCAAGCGGTCAACGGTCTGAATCATATACGCCAATGTTCGACCGGCTGAGGGCTTTGTATCCGGTGTACAGCACCATGGCTAATCGACTACTGACAAGTTCTGCATCGCTCGTTGAAAAGTTCAACCTCCTATTTAGCCGTAAAAACATCACAAGTTACCTTCTCAGGTGTTAGGGCCAATGAAAGATGGCAAGTACACGCCCTCTGAGCACCTGCTGCAACTTTACTGCCAGTACGCCATTTACTCTGAAAAAACCAGGCAATCTATGTGAATCCGCTTGATCAAACAGGGGAAAAGTTGACTGGTATGCAAACTTGAACTTTTCCATGCCGATGTCAGAATGTAACTGTTTTATCAACAGGCAGTCAGATGCGTAGCAGGGTGAAGTGGACGCAGAAAGTCCTTGGGTCGATTAGAGTGAAGGAAAAAGGCAAGGACGAGGGCATTGAGGAGTGGCCGGGGGCGGCACCGCTGGAAGACTTTCGTCAGCTGTGGATGCAGAAGCTTCAGAACAAGCCCAATCTGCTCTGCATTCTGACTGACTATGGTGTGTACACTCGCCAGCTTGACCGTGCGGGCAAGCTGATTGCTCATTGCAACTTCCCCACGACCAATGTCTCTGCTCTGGCCATCGTCTACCTGATCGCAGAGCAGCCAGACGGGGATAGTTTGTTTGAGCTGCTGATGTGTGCAATGTACTGCGGCATCACCGGCGGGCTGAACGTCCTCTCGCAGAGCCGTTTTTGCATGAAAGGTGTCAAGGGGACTGGACGCCGTCGCAAGGATAACCCGGAACTGTATAGCGCCCTCCGCGCTTCAGTAGACGGTGGTCGAAATCTGATCAAGTTCTACCTGTGCCCGCAAGTCCTCCACATGTCGCGTAGTGCTGCCTATATGGTAGAGCTATGCGTCATTGCCTTCTTACGCCTCCTGGAGCCGTGCTTTAATAAGCAACGCGGCAGTTCGTCGCAGGTGAACTGCGCACTGTTTGCCGGGTTGTCCATCACCACCATGAAGGAAATTGGCCTCACCCTTCTACTGGAAGGGTGGGTCACCTTCAAAAACTTATCGGGGGCGGGCATTGTGTGAACGAGCCAGATACCGAGTCATTATCATTATCAATGATCTTGGTGGCGGTGGTGGTCCTGGTGATCCTGGCGATTTTGGTGATGGTGGCCCTAAAGGAGCTAGAGGTGGTAGTGGAGGTCACGGTAGAGGAAATCGTCCTCTTCCCTCAAATCTCCCACCATCACCACCACAACCACCGAATCTTCCCCATCGTTCTCAACCAGCTACTATCTCTCAGCAGTCTCAACTGGAAACCTGCAGTGCAAGTCAGCCCGTTTCAGCTCACGCTGAAAGAGGAAGTGGTGACAATGAAAGTGGCACTAGTTCTATTTCTCCCGATGTTGAGGAGGCAGCTGAAATACTCCTTCTGCTTAAAAGAAGAGGAAAATCGACGGCCCCAGACGACCGTGGTGGCTCACCAGCACCACCTTCTAAAAAGCACAAACCTGATGATTTTCCTAAAGATCCAGATGGTGGAGCAGGAGCAGGGGAAATGGCAGGGCAAGTTTGAAATGCAATGCTATTGCAAGCACAACAACGGCAATTGGCCCACAGCTGATAAGCAAAAATTTTTCTCATTTAATTTTTTTAAACTTTTTAAAAATTTTTAAATTTTTGGGAAAACTTAAAAGTTTTTTTGTTTTTGTTTTTTGTATTTGTTCAATGTGGTAAAATATTTATACCAACTTAAAAATGACAATTTATTGTTGAAAAAAGAAACTAAATCGTTTAAAAAATAGTTAAGCAGTAACACTTTACTGCTGCTCCTCGGCAAGTAATTCTTCAGCAGAAACCTGCTGATCATTGTGAAAGCAAGCAATGCGATGAGAAGGAGTGCCGGTGATGTCCATGAGCTGTTGCAGGTGAGTGCGAAGACAACTGCGAGATGAAGGGCTACGATCTGGCGGTGAGAACATGCTATGGTAGTCACAAAGATTGCAACACCAAATGTCCAGACTGATCTCTAGCACATTGGGCACTGTCACAGACAGATTGAGCCAGTGCAGCTGCAAATGAGAAGTGAGAGCCAAAATCAACTGCAGTGATTTCACCGAGCGCAGCTGGTCACAGGGAGGCGGTAACAAAGGAGGAGTCTCCGGTGGAACGTCAGTCCAAATGACATTTAAACTGAGCCGCACTAGTTGAGGCAGCTGGGCAAAAACAGAGAAGGCGGTTCGAATGCTTTTAGCCGACAGGCTCAGTATGAGAGAGGTGAGATTGGGAAAGGTTGTCAGGCGCAAGTTGAGCAACTCTTGGCTATCAAAAACCAACATGCTTTTTCTGCTCAGGCAAGTGAAGCACCGGCGCAGGGGCTCACTAAGCTGTTGCTGGAGCTGACAAGTGGCAGCCTTGTCAAAAGGAGTGAACAAACCCACTCGAAGCCCTTCTGCATTGCTGGAGGCATACTGCTGGAAAGAGTGTATAAAGGTAGACAAATACCAATCACAAACTGTGTATCCCTCGATGGTGATTTCCTTCAGCTGTGCCAGGATGGGCAATGGGTAGTTGAGCAGTGAAACGTCCTTCAGCGTCAGGTACTGGAGAGCGGGTAGAAAGTTGATGGCGTCAAGGAGTGCCTCCAAAAACGGTAAAACAGTGCTTCTGTTGATTACATTGAGTCCGATCAATTGACCCCACCACGGCCGGTCAGCGCGCAGCATCTCCACCAGACGGTTTAACCATTTATAGTTCTCGGCAAGAAAAGTTAGCTCAGACAGCTGATGAAGTGCGGTCATGATCTGGTCGATGGTGGCAGAGTTCAGATGATCATTGTCGGCAAATTGCAGGCAGCTCCAGGCGGTGAGAGGGTGCACTAAAAATAAAGGAGGTAGACCGTTGGGCGGACTGGTCACCAGTCTAACGAGAGGAGGATAATCACTGTTAAAGCTGAAAACATTTTTTTTTGTTGAGGAACTTCTCAATGACTGTCAGTGGTTCCGAAGAAACGACAATAGCAAGCGATCTGACGGTAGCCTGATTGGTCTCTCTCACCCGGTGATGCCACTGAGGACAGACCTGGAGAGCGCTGATTCGGTCCATCAGACTCATCTGACTGATGATGGCCAGGAGACACAGCTGGGGAAAATCGGGTGTTTGGTGTTGAGCAAGCTTGGACAAGGACATTCTGCGGAGAGTTGGTAGTGGTGGCAAGGATGGAAAAGTCAATTTCAAAAGTTGAAAAGAAACAAAATGCACACTGAAAAGATGATGATGTTAGTTGAGAGAAATGATCAGCAGCAGCCACAACAATAAGTGAGCAGAGAGTTTACCGCTCTGAGCAAGACTACTCTGACTTTTTTTAACCCTCCAGAGACCAGAAAGTCTTTATTAAAGCATTTTTAAGAAAAATTGTGTCAAGTTGAGCCTTCCTCTTTTGGGAAAACCCTGTTTATTTTTTGAAGTGTGATTGTGATTGCTGTTAAAAAGACTTAAGCTTTTATATGAATTGTAGCAGCCCAAGTTCTTAGAACTTTGTTGACACTTGATAAGCAGCTGTTCTGCTCTATTGCAATTCATTCTAGCTAGTAGTGTTCTTGGCAACTTGTATTGTGATTAAACTCTTAACCTCACACAGCGTCTTTTACCCGTCGCTCCGCCAAGACTCTACAGTGGTGAGCCGGACTATGGATTCAACCCTTGCGACAATCACTGAGCTCGACAACCTAGAAGTCTACGACGACGACGGGGAGCTAACCGATGACTCTGTCAAGAATCTCTCTGACCATCGGGATCGTGTGCGCCTCCGGTTAATTCTAATAGAAGGTGGCACCTGGTACGGTCAGGCTCCACCGATTCCTGAGTACTATGTGGTGCGCGCCACGTTGGTCAGGCTGGACAGCCTGCTTCACTCCATCGTCAAGGAGGATGACGAGTTGTTCTCGTGGTGGCGCGACAAGATCAAAGTCATCGACACCTTCATGCAGGCCCAGTCGGCAGTGCCCACCTGCACACTGCCGGTGGTTTCTCAATCTAACACAGCCACGCTGCCCAGCTGGCCCTGTGAGGAAGCGGCCTCGGACACCGATGACTCCTCCTACGCTGTGCCTCACCAGTCTCCAGTGACCTCAGCCAGAGAGCAGTCAGTCGATTCGAAAAGGTCGTCAACCGGTGGCAAGAGCGTCAACGCCGTCGCAATGAAGAAGAGTCAAGGAAAGTGGAAGAAAGGCCGAAACAAATTAGGCCAAGACGGCATCTGCGACAACCATCGCGCTCATGGTTGGCAGACCGTGCACTGTGCTGGTCGAAGATGCAAGTTCTTTGACCCCCCAACGCACAAGGACCCACTCGGCGCATTGTCAGCCGCCAGTGGACCGTCCGCTGCGTCGTCGTGCCGTCTATACGCACACGACTGTCAGTCAGGCACCCACTACCTGATTGACACCGGCTCTGACGTCTCCGTCATCCCAAAAGAGCCTGGCTGGACTGCTCCGGCAACGTCCACCTTGCTGGCCGCCAACAAGACTCCCATCGAAGTCTATGGCCGGCTCCGTCTGTCGCTCGACATTGACTTCCCCAAGCCGATGTCTTTCTCCTTCGTGATCGCCGCAGTGCCCTACGCGATCATCGGCGCAGACTTCCTCAAAGCCTTCCACCTAGCGCCCTACATCGCGGCCAGGAAGCTCATCAACATGCAGGACAACTCCTGGGTCAAGTGCGACTCCTCCTCCCTTCCGTCACTCGGAATCAGTGCACTGGTCAACACCGTGGACTCTTCTATCACGGACCTGCTGCAGGAGTTTGAGGAGGTCACCAATCCACTGCCCAGCGATGCTCCTGTCAGGCACTCGGTGCGTCATTACATCGAGACCACCGGCAAGCCAGTGCACTTCCGCGTCCGGCGACTAAGCCCAGCCAAGCTCAAGGAAGCCAAGGCTCACTTTGATGACCTCCTCTCTAAGGGCATCATTCGACCGTCGGTCAGTGAGTTCTCCTCGCCTCTCCACATGGTTCTCAAACCTAACGGCGAGTGGCGATGCTGCGGCGATTACCGCCAGCTCAACGCGCAGACCAAGCCGGACCGATACCCGATTCCGCACATACACGACTTTACCTTCAACCTGGAGGAATGCACCGTGTTCAGCAAACTGGATCTGGTGAAAGCCTTTTACCAGATCCCAGTAGCTGAGGATGACGTGGCAAAAACTGCCGTCATCACACCATTCGGTTTATTCGAATTTCTTCGAATGCCTTTTGGCTTGCGCAACGCAGCGCAAACATTCCAGCGCTTCATCGACCAGATCACCCGTGATCTGGATTTTGCCTACGTCTACATCGACGACATCCTGGTGGCGTCCAAGTCTGAAGAGGAACACAAGCAGCACCTGCGGACCCTTTTCGAGCGCCTCCAGATGCATGGCCTCACCGTCAACCCAGCCAAGTGCGTCTTCGCTGTCCAGTCCATCAGCTTCCTCGGACATGAGATAAGCCCAGCTGGCATTAAGCCTCTGGCAGGCCGAGTGAAAGGGATTGTCGACTTCCCCAAACCGACGACGGACAAGCTGCTCCGCATGTTCCTGGGAATGATCAACCACTACCACCGGTTTATCAGGAACGCAGCTAAAGCGATGGCTCCTCTACACGCACTGCTCAAGGACAAGCAAATCCGGTGGACCGAAGAAGCGGAAAAAGCTTTTGAGGAGAGCAAGAAGATGGTCGCTGAACGCACCATGTTGGCGTTTCCTGCCAAAACCGCTTTCCTGTCGCTGGCTGTGGATGCCTCAGACACCGCTGTCGGTGCGGTCCTCCAGCAAAGGACCAAGAGCGACCAGCAGTGGACGCCCCTAGGTTTCTACTCTCACGGACTGGACGCTACCCAGCGAAAGTACAGCGCCTTCGATCGTGAGCTGCTGGCAATCAAGCTGGCGATCGAACACTTTCGCTTCATGCTGGAAGGTCGTCAGTTTACAGTGTTTACCGACCATAAGCCGCTGACGACCGCCATCTTGTCCTCGACTGAGCGTACTCCTCGCCAGTTTCGACACATGGACTTCATTGCGCAGTTCACCACCGACATTCAGCACATCAAAGGAACCGAGAATGTGGTGGCTGACGCGCTCTCGCGTTTCAACAACGTGGCTGCCATTGAGTCGTCGACCCCCATCTGGTCGATTCAGGAACTGGCTGACAAGCAGAAGAAGGACGAGGAGCTGAAAACGCTCACCAGCTCAGCTGGTTTGGGTCCGGTAGAGCTAGCGCCAGGCGTCCGCATCATCTGCGACACCACTCACGCGCGCACCCGGCCCTTCGTTCCGTTGTCCCTTCGACGTCGGCTGTTTGAGGCTTATCACGGGACCTCTCACCCTGCCTACAAGCCGACGAAGAAGCTGGTCACGCCCAAATACTTCTGGCCTTCGATGGTCAGTGACTTGCAGATGTGGTGCAAAACCTGCCCGCAGTGCCAACCAGCTAAGGTGACGCAGCACACTAAGACGCCGCCTCAGCGCATCGAGATGCCGAAGCGGCGCTTCTCACACATTCACATCGATCTCGTCGGTCCGCTGCCATCTTCCAACGGATGTTCCTACATCTTCACCGTTGTGGACCGTTTCACCCGCTGGCCGGAGGCAATCCCTCTACCAAACATCGAAGCGGCGACAGTGGCCAATGCACTGGTGGACAACTGGGTGTCGCGGTTTGGTGTTCCCGACACCATCACACACGACCAAGGCACCCAGTTCGAATCGAAACTGTTTGCGAGTTTGGCCAGGCTCATCGGGTCTGACCGGATCCGTACCTCAGCGTACAATCCACGGGCCAATGGCATGGTGGAGCGCTTCCATCGCCAGCTCAAGGCATCTTTGCGAGCAGTGGAGGCGGGCGAGAAGTGGAGTGATCATCTCCCTATGGTGCTCCTTCTGTTCCGCAACACCTACAAGGAGGACCTCAAGGCGTCGCCTGCTGACCTTGTGTACGGCCAAAGCCTGACTCTGCCCGCCGACCTGATTGGGCCGTCCGTTTCTTTTGATGACACTGGCCTGGAAGCATTCGCTCGGCAGCTGAAGCACAAGATGAAAAACGTCCGGACTGCAGAGTCTCGACCGGTGCACGACCGCCCAGAACACATTCCCGCAGACCTGCTGACCTGTGACCACGTCTACCTGCGGTATGATGGCGTGAAAACGCCTCTGCAGCGACCATACACTGGTCCGTACAAGGTCATTCGCAGAACCCGGCAGACTGTTGTCATCGAAACCAACAATGGACCCACAAGCGTGGCAATTCACCGAGTGAAACCCGCTTATGTGGATGAAGCAACTATGAAGGTCGACATGCCTAAGAGACGTGGTCGACCACGCAAGAACCCCTAGTCGACCACTGGGGGGAGGTGATGTAGCAGCCCAAGTTCTTAGAACTTTGTTGACACTTGATAAGCAGCTGTTCTGCTCTATTGCAATTCATTCTAGCTAGTAGTGTTCTTGGCAACTTGTATTGTGATTAAACTCTTAACCTCACACAGCGTCTTTTACCCGTCGCTCCGCCAAGACTCTACAGAATGAAGATAAACAAACTGTAGAACTTTTTTCTTTGCTACGACAACTAACCAGAACTATTCACAATTTTCTAAAACAACAATCTCAATCGTAGCATTTTAGCTCCAAACACTCATCTTTGTGTTTCAATCTTTATTTTTCGTGCTAGTGATACTACCTTTCATTTAGCTGCTGCTAAAACTCACAACTCATTTTTTCCACTATTAAGATTTTCTTTTAGAACCAGTACTAAATAATGAGCAAGGAGCACAAGAAGGACGGCGGCGGAGAATCGAGCAAGGGGAAGGACAAGGACCAAGGAGACAAGCGAAAGGGCGAGAAGAAGGTCAAAGTGGAGCCGGGCGGGGCCGTTTGCTGCTGCTGTACCATTCTCTAGCGCATTCTCACAGTATTGCAAGCGGAAAGCATTCGGATGCTTTGAAGTTGTCCACCTTTTTTTGTCAATAAAGTTGGTCTATGAAATGTCCTGCTATTTGTGATTTACTATTTTTTAAAATTGCCTGTGATGTCACTTGTTTGTGCTACTCTCTCTCTCTCTCTCTCTCTCTCTCTCTCTCTCTCTTGTTTACTTTTAATTCTAGTGAATCACTACCGTTACTACGCCAACTCCTCAAAACATATGAGTCATATGATATGACAGTAAGAGCACACACATGACCACTGTGTGTCATACTTTTTGGTGTATGAAACCAGACCAGGTGTATAGCCTTGATCAACTTGCCGCCACCGAGGCGCCGACCAGGCTCAATTAAGCGCAGTTCTTCTCTCAAACTTTTGTCTGCCCCTTTGCCCTTTCTCGGGCAATTAACATAGCATTAGTATAGCAGTTCATAATCTGCATCTCACCAGCAGCAGCAACCAAGCAGGCAGGCACTAGTAATACGCACCTGTGGAGTGGTGAACAGGACAGTGGTCCTGGTCGGCAGTGCCTGTGTCTGGCAGTCAAAGCACCACCAGCACTATACTCGACGGTAAAAAAAGTTGAAAGCAAAAAGAGACGGCAAAGCTTTGAAAATGTCAACTAGTTAATTAAAGTCCTCTTGCTCTTTTCCATTTACCATGACCATAGTCACTCTCCTGAGCAGTGGCCATCACCATCACCAGCTTCATCATCCCATTGATCATTTGTACGTATAAACCGCACTGAAATCAACAACCCAGTCATTTGCTCTGCAGCCACTGCCAACAACAAATCAGCACAGCACCACCACCATCATGTCTCAAGCAATGTACACCGCTTCGGATGATCGCGTTGTGACGCTTTATGACACCTCAAATGCAAATGCTTCATCTGCCACCTTTGAAGGGTCCACCTTGGAGATGGACAGCTTCTCTGTCCGAACGTACTTCAGCAACAGCGGCCGTTGCCACCGTCTCTCTTCTTGGCTGGCCAACAAGTGGCGAGCAGTTCTTCTCGCCCTCATTCTGGTCTTTCTCATTGCCATCTTTGGAATACTGCTCTACGATCAGCTCCACAAAAACCACAGCTCAACTTTCCCTGACCCTTCCAGCTCAACCACCGTTAAGCCTGCCATCGGAGAAGCGGTTGAGGGTATAAGAAGTTGTTATTGTTGCAGGCAAAAGCTGCTGCTGCTGCTGAACTCTAAACTAAAATGCTTCTCTTGTTTACTTTGACCAGACTACCACCTTCGTCGCCGCCTCCAGCTGACCACTCTTCGAGCGCTGCGAATCTCCGGGCAGGTGATCGCCAGCGCCGCCACCGACGTCAGCGACGGCCGGAACTGCACCCTCGCCATGAGCTTGCCAACAGACCCCTTCTTTTCTCCGGTGGTGGCCAAGTGCCTGGCCAACAACAGCAACACCCAGAACACTCGCTGGAATCTGCGAGCACGCAGCCACGAGCGTTCACCATTTGAGCTTCGCCCCGAGCTGAGCAGCCCCGCAGAAAACGTGAAGGTGCGCGACCTCTGCCTGGTCAACTTGAATTTTTTCAACGCTGACCTCCTCACGACCTTCTTCTGCTCCGAAGAGCATGAGTGCCTCTTCACCCTTAGCGTCGAGTCGGTTTCGAAAGTGGGCAGTTGTCAGCAGTGGCGCGTCTACTTTTCCCTCCACGGTGAGGTCACTGGTCAGGACGAGTGTGTCGGTAAGTGGTGGTAAACCTTATAGTTTTGACCTTTCACTAAAACTGTCGGTTCTTTATTGTGGTGTCTTACAGGAATGGAAAATGACGCCCAGCATGGCCTTGTTTTCCTGCTGGAGCCCTGTTCTGCCGATAAGGCCACTCAGCTCTTCTACCTGGACGGCTTCGACTACAGCGCGGTCTTTGCCAAGTACCAGAAGGGAATGGCTGAGGATGATCAAGAGATGAAGAAAGAAGTATCGGAAGAGTAATGGTAGCGGTGGTGGCCAGCCAGGGCCATTCGAGGCCATTCCATTCAGCTCGTAATTGCCAGTCTTCATCTCACTAACTTCCTTTCATGCACAACTATTTTGTATTTCACTCTTTTTCCCCTGCACTCTTTTCTCTTTTGCTTTCAGTTTAGTTCACCTCAGCTTACCACGACGACCGCCGTCAATGACTTCTGTCTGCGCTGTTTGTGCACTGCAGTGACTGTGACTGCTGATGCCGAGGCACTGTCTCTTCTTTTAGCTTCTAACTGTTCCTCCTCTTTTACTTTTGCCTGCACGACAATAAATAAATGTTGATTGAGAGTTTGTTTTAGATATCTGTTTGAAGGTTGTGGTAGTAGCGAGTCACACTGCCGAACTAGGAATGATCATTATGATGGTCGTCTTTCCCTCTTTTACCGACATCTCTTCTTGCATCACTTCCACTTGTGAATCACCACCACCACCACCACCACCACCACCACCACCACCACCACCAGTAAATTTCTCCAAGCACCGTTCAGTGGATCACCACCAGTGTCATACTACTTACTGGTTACAACCACACAACTGCTTTTGGTAAACGGAAAGAGGGAAAAAGAGAGGGAAAGAGAACAACAGATGACAGCGATGCTTCGAGAGTGGTGAGCAGCCGCCACCGAGTCGCCAGCCAGGCCATTAAAGTCATCTCTCTCCCTCTCCCTCTCTCATTCTTCTCTTCTTGCGATCACCCCTCTTTGGTGAGCAACGATCATCACTCGTACATAAGCTCACCGCTGAAATCAGCATCCCAATCAATTTCTCTGCAGCCGCCGACGAAGAAGCACACCATCTCCTCAGCACCACCACCACCATCATGCCCCAAGCCAAGTACACCGTTTCGGGCATGGACGACGTGACGCTCTTTGTCACCTCGCCATCGTCTTCAGCGGCTGCTTCATCGGCCGCCCTCACGTCCCCTGCCGACTTGCCCCTGTCTTCGCCCTTTTCCAGCTCGACCCTGGAGATGGACCGATTTTCCATGCACCGACCGAGTCGCCGCCGCCGTTTCTCCTCCTGGCTGGCTCGCAAAATGGCTGGCCAAGAGTGGATCTTTTTCACTCTGTTGGTCCTCTTCATTGCCACCACTTTTGGACTATCGCTTTACCTCCTGCTGCACGTCTACCACAACTCCTCCACAACAGCTTCAACTGTTAAACCTCCTGCCGCCGGGGATCACATTCCAGGTAAGCTGCTGTGTTGCAGTAAGAAGAGCTGCTGTTAACTTCCAAATTAAAACCCTCTCCCTATTTTTACTCTAATCGCCAGAGTACCACTTTCGCCGTCGCTTCCAGGCGGTGACTCGCGATGCTCTGTGGAAGCCCGGTCAGGTGATAGCCAGCGCCGCCTCTTCTGCTAGCTCTAACTGCACTCTGGCAATGACCTATTCATCGGTAACCGGTATGTACGATGCTCCAGTGGTGGCCAGGTGCAGATCTTGGCTGACCACTCGCTGGTACTTGAATGGAAATAGACACGATTGCTCGCCATTTACGCTTCACCCAACCGAAAATTCGGTTCACTGCTTGAAGTCCATCTTCTCCTCCTTCCTGTCAATCGCCCCCTGTTTGGAGATTGAGTTTTTGATGCCGATTCTGTTCACTCTGAACGTGGAGTCAGTCTCGGTAGTGGGGCAGTCGCGTGTCTACTTCTCCCTCCGTGGAGAGGTCGGCGACCAAGACGAGTGTGTCGGTAAGTGGTGGTAGTAGTAGTAGTAGTGCCAAATGTTCTTATCTTTTTACCATTTTTTTAAACTGTCTTTTTCTGTGCCTACCCCCCTCCCCCCCTACAGAAATGCAAAATAGTGCCGAGCATGGCCTGGTCTTTCTGCTGGAGCCCTGTTCTGCCGACAAGGTTACTCAGCTGTTCTACCTGGACGGCATCGACTACAGCGAGGTCTTTGCCGAGTATCAGAAGTGGATGGCCGAAAATATAAGCAAGTGAAGAAAAGTTGTGGTGGTGGTGACCAACCAGATTCGAATCAGTCATCAGCCAGTAATTGCCATCAGCAGTGGGTACCACTCTTGCACACTCCTCCTCATCTCACGAATTTCACTTCTTTGAACCACTATTTTGTATTTTCTCTCTTTCACTTTAGTTTAGTTCCAGTAAGGTTCACCGCCGTCAAGCACTTGTCTGCACTTGTTCTGCCTGTTGCAGCAGTTGTAGAAGTAGTGCCTGGTGGAGGCAATGTCTCTTTTCTTTCAGCTTCTAACTGTCCCCCGCTTTCTTTCGCCTGTTCGCTTGCACGACAATAAAAAAATGTTTGTTGAGAGTTGTTGCTCCTGCGGTCTGTGTTTTATCTGTTCGGTGGTGGTCGTGGTGGTGAGTCATACTGTACAACTCGAGATGATGAAGATGTTTTTCCTTTTCATTCTTTTATTCGGGCAAAAAACAGTGGTTAGAGAAAAATGAGAACACCAGTCATTGGTGGCCAAAAGCTCAAATCATTTCTCGACACTAGAAAGGCTCTACTCTTTTACACCCTATTCAAAATCTAGCAAAGTTACAATGTGAGCCTTATCAACTCTCTCAGTCTAAAAGGGATACTCCGCCAGGTGGGCGCTGTCCTCGAACTTGATCAGCCGATCATCGGCGTTCAGCGTCTCCACGGTGGCCACCTCCTCGGCGGTGAGCAGAAACCCAGGGCTAAAGAGGTCAGCATTCTCCACCATTCGAGCTCGGCGGGAGGTCTTCGGGATGACGATGACGCCGCGTTGCAGCTGCCAGCGAAGCACCACCTGAGCGACCGACTTGCCGTACTTGGCGGCAATTGCTTTCAGCGAGGGGTTTTCCAGCATCTTCGCATCTCCTCGTCGCAACGGACTGTACGCCTCCAAACGAACGCCCACCGAGGTGGCGTACTCGAGTAGGTCCTTCTGGGAAAGAAAAGGGTGAAGTTCCACCTGATTGACCGCTGGTTTTATGGCCAAATTGGGCGTTTGCAGCAGTTTTTCCAGCTGACCGCGGTTAAAATTGGACACGCCGATGGATCGGGTGAGGTTGAGGGCCACCGCCTGCTCCAGCCCTTTGTAGGCGAGAGTGAAGTTCTCCTTGGTCGGGTCAACTGGGGCGAGGATGGTGCCGCTGATGTTTCCATTCACTCGGGGAATGTAGTCACCACCGGAGCGGAAGCTCTGCGGCCAGTGGACCAGCACCAGGTCAAGGTACTCCAGACGGAGGTTGGCCAGCGAGCGGCGAACTGAGGCAAGAGCCAGCTCCTCGGTGTGACTGTTTGACCAGACCTTGGTGGTGATGAAAAGCTCCTCGCGTTTCACTTTTCCCGAGGTTCGCAGCTCCTCCAGCGCCTTGCCGATGGCCTTCTCGTTGAAATAGCTGAAAGTTTTGAGTATTAGAAAAGAAAAAAAGAACAAAATTACGTACAAAGCGGCCGTGTCAAAGTGGCGGTAGCCGACGTCGACGGCGTCCTTGATCGCTCTCACCACATCCTCCTCCATGGTGCCCAGCCTGGAGGTGCCCAGGCCGACGGCCGGGATGGCATGGCCGCTGTTCAGCACGAAGCAATTCAGGCAGTGGGTGCAGGCTAGCAAAAAGAAAACAAGAAATTAGTTCATGTTTTGGTTTTAGCAGTATATCTTTCTCTCTTTACTTGATATGTTCACCAGTCCGGAAATTGTGGTTGCCGCTGCTGTGGTTGCTGCTGCTGGGCTGACCAAAGATGTGGCATTACTACTGCTGGTTTGTGGATCATCAGCAGCAGCAATTACCGAGGCCAGGACTGGTGAAATTGGCTGCAATTGAAAAACTGCAACGAAAACAATCAAAAGAAAAGCAAATTGAGGACCCATTTTTTGGTGACTTGATGTGTTTGCCCTCACTTCTGAAGTGACTTTACCAACGACTTTGACGTGTCTGTTTATAGCAACGCTGAGAATAGCGTGATAAGTGAGTGACAAGAGTAAAGACATGTTCCAGTTATGTAATCAAATCAAATGCGAGCTAAACGGTATCAGAAGAGAAGATGCAGAGAAAATCGTTTATCGTTTTTTGTTTGATAAATTTTTGTGCTTAAAAGTGACTGCCAGGGGCGCAACCAAATTGATAAAAAAAATGTGAAAAACAAAATCAAGTAGGTCATACTGAGATTTGACGAGTTTTTTCTGTGCTAAGTTTTTTGATAAAAAAATTGTTTTTATACTGGAGTAACAAGGTTTTAAAACAACCAAGTATAATATTGAAAAAACCGAGTAGTTAATTAATTAATTTCACTTTTTATTTATTATTTTATCATTTTAAATAATAAAAACAACATTCGATATATAACAACAAAAGATAGATATTTATAAGGAGAAAGAGAGAGAGGAGGAAAAACCGACCAAAAGTGGCCGAAAGTGTGTTTGTGTGTGTGTAGTGTATGAGTGTGAATCCTCTCTACGGTAAAGCGAGAGAAATAAGAAGAAGAAAAAGAAGAAGAAGAAAGAGATGAAAGAACCAAGAAGTTCTTCATGCTCATCAGAAATAATCAAGAATAATAATAATAAAATAAAAACAAATGGTGTACACATTGAAAAAAGAAAGTGTGTGTGTGTGTGTGAAGGTAGTAGAGTAGGTAGCAGAGAGCTGTTTAAAAGGTGACGGGAGTTCTCTGTGAGTCAAGAGCAAGAAAGAGAGAGAGAAGATAAAACATGTACAGACAGCAGCGGCAAATGAGGTGAGTGAGTGAGTGAGTGGGGTGAATGAATGGGGGCAATGGTTTTGGGGATAAGGGGCTGAGAGGGAGCGATGGCATCAAGGGAAAAGGTTCAGTTGAGGTGAGGTGCAGTCCTTTGGTGTGTCAGTGTTTGGAGGGGAAGGGGCAGCGGAAGAGCACCGAGAAGAGTTGGGTTTGGCGTTTTCAGGGTCGTCACTGGAAGCTGATAAAAAGTTATCAGAAAGCACCGAAAAGAGGAGGAGGAGGAAGAAAAAGAAGATGAGGGTAGAAAGCTGCCCAGCGAAAGGAGTATTAACTGATGCTGCTGCTGCCGATGGAACACTGAACACACCAGCACAGGACTTTTTCTCATCATTTCTTGTAAGTGTGTGTGTGCTATGTACAGAAAGGAAAAGAAAGAAGAAAATAAGAGGTAATAAAAGAGAGGGTAAAAACTCTGATGATGAGTGGCCAGTGGCAGGGTCAGTGTTCGTTCAGTCAGTCAAGCAGGCGGGCAGTCAGTAGGTAGGTAGGTAGATGAAGGAGAAGAAAAAGAAGTTCTGTAGTAGTGTTCAGCCAGTCTGTGGTTGTGTTGGACATATCACGGTGTGAAGAAAAGAGAGGAAGGTAGGAAGTTTCAGTCGACTGTAGTGTGTGGTTTTGAGGGTGTGTGTGTTTTATGCACACACACCAAAAGCTGCTCAAGAAAGGAAGAAAAACTGCTGATCTTTGCTGCTGTTGCTGCTGCTGCTGCTGATAACAATTTGCCTTCATCTGCCTCTCCTCAACTCTCTTCTGCTGCTGTCTGCTGCGACTCGGTAAGCTCTTTCTTTTCTGCCGACTCGGTGGTGGTGGCAGCAATGGATGCCGCCGCCGCCTCCTCCTCCTCCGGCTCCTCAATGGTAATCTGAAACTTGATCTTCTCCGCCATCGTCGCGAGCGAGTCTCGCCGACTGCCATTGGAGTTGGTGCCGCCCGTCTGACAGCCTTCGCCTCCATCACTGGCCGATTCAGTGGGCGGACTGGCGGGAATCATGCTCTGGTACCAGTCCCGGTTCTCCTCCAACGTGTCCAGAATGTCCTGCGCGTCAGGGTGAACGAGGTCGGCCCAGGTCTCCCAAAGAGGATGGACTGCAAATTGAAATAAAATAAAAGTTAGGTGTTTGGTGTTTTACAGGAGAAGAAAAACTATGGGACTTACCGATATAGTCAATGAAGCCCACCTGACTCTTCTCGATGGTGGCGTTGGTGCGGTCGCACATGGGCGAAATCTCCAGCCCCTGCGCCCGCTCCTTGTCTCCCTGCTGGAAGAACTCCTCCATCAGCAGGCTGCACCACTTTTGATAGAGATGAAGTCGCTTTGTCGGATTGGACAGGTCGGCGCAGTGGAGCATGTTCTGCAGCACCTGAATCCGCTCGGTGTAGTTGTCCAGGAAGAGCACCCCACTTCCGGCCACCTTCTTCGTCTCGACCATCGTCTTCAGGTCCGCCAGCAGACTCATGTGCTTGCTCATGTCCGTCGCAAGCACCATGTCGATGGTCATCCGCCGCAGCGTCTGCCGCTGCTTCTTGCTCAGGTTGACGAAGATGTCGCAGTCCGGGTCCTGGAGCACCTTGAAGGCCACCGCCAGCGAGTGCGCCTCCAGCACCGACTCGTCGTTGTACATGAGCGCCAGCTCTGAGCTGCTGTTGATCAGGTACTGGTTGGTCACGCCGGGGTGGTCAATGTCGTGGATGGCCGCCGCCCAGAGGGCGGTGAGGATCTCCAGGTCGGTGAAGACTGACTGCAGAGGGAGAAAGAGAGATGATAAGTTTTTGGAGGATTTAGAGGGAAAAAAGATTCTTACGTCAAGTGCCGGCGAGAGCAGTAGGACGTGCACCGACTGGGCAACATCCGCCGCGTGGATGCTATTGTGATAGGGCACCTCAGGGTGGTAGTGCTCCTCCAACGTCAACATCAGCCGAATGAAGGTCTGCGAGGGTATCTGGAAGGTCTTCATCAGGTCGCGAGACTGTGGTAGAAGGGGAAAAGGAGGAGGTAGTTAGTAAACTATAGTTTTTTAAAAAGATGCTCCTAAAAGAACTCACCCTAAAGATGGTGTACATGATGGCAGTGAGCGGATGGCGGTTCGAGTACTCCGACACCTGAAACAGATCAATGCCCCACTTGTCCATGTCCTCGAAGATCTTCCCCAGCTCCTCCTCGTGGGCCGTCTCTACGCCAAACCTCGGCAACGTGCTCAGGCTGTTGGTGTGCGTCAACTGAGCCTTTCTCACGCCGCTGATGTGCGACATGGCCCTCGCCGGTGAGGTCTTCGCCCCGGACAGGGCCACCGCCTGAGAGGCGGTCACCGCGGCGGCAGCCGCAGCAGCCGCCGCCGCTGCCACCACCGGTGAAGAGGTAGAAACTCCCATTTCGGCCATCGGTGAGGGCATTCCCGCAGAACCGGAAGAGCCGAGACCAGCTCCGGTAATAGCCATTGGACTTTGCTTCACTCCACCTCCCATTCCACCTCCCATGCCTCCTTCTTCAAATTGAAGAATAGGCAGTTCAAGCTCTTCTTGTTTATCTGTTAGTGGAATGAATAAAGATTTTAGTCAGTTGACATTTAAATTTTGATTTTGTCCGCTTTTCCAATTTTTTTTACCTAAAAAGGTGCGGAAAATGTACTCTGAAATCTGACTGCCCGACTTCGTCTCCGAGAAGTGACTCAGCTCCTTGTTGAGCATGCGCTTGAACTTGCTGGTGGCCATGTCGCCCACCGACCGGTGCGCCTGGATCGTTTCCAGCTGGTCGAGGCACCAGTCGAGCTCCTCCAGCGTCTCCACCGTCAGCCTGGACATTGACTCCTCGGAGGCCGGTTTGGCGCCCGGTCCGCTGTGCGCCTGCTGCGACTGCTGCTGCTGAATCAGCTGCGTGTAGCTCGGTCGGCGGCCGTCTCGTGGCCTAGAAAAGGTATTGATAAGGTTTTTGTTGATAAAGATAAGGTTTGAGAATTGCTTACCGACTGACGTTGCTGACATTTCCCATAGAGGAAAAGGAAGAGGAGGGGGCTGCTGGTGGAGCAGCAGATGAAGCTGCTGCCGTCGCCACGGCCGCCGCCCCCGGACAACGGACATTGGTGATGTGAATGTAGTTGTTGCGCACATTGCGTAAGCTCGCGAGAATTTGTGCAAACGGCGTAACGATAAGGTCTTCGGCGTGACTGTGGACAGGAAAAGGAGGAACACTTGGTTCCGGGAAAAAAGGGGAATAATTAGTGGTTGTCGATAATAAATAATGTAATGAAAGAAGAAGAAAAGTATCGGTTTCAAACTATAGTTCTAGTCTTTATAATAATTTGTGCATGCAAATCAACTGCTGCTGCTCCGGCGCCGGCTAATCATCATCATCATCATCATCAACACTAATGTGATTTTCATAATGCATAGCAGCGGATTACGTGAGTAGATTAATATTAACATTAGTCCTGATGGTAAATAATAAAATAAAGCAGAAAACGCTTTTCACTAAAACCCCCAAAAACTCCCATAATCAATGAATCACAAGCAAAGGTAGTAGTGTGCGTGTGTGTCGAACTTCACCTTGGCGTGTACATGCGGTCCCAGAAGGAGCACCGGTTTTTGATGCGCAACGCCGACGTGCTGAAGGTGCGCGGAATGGTGGCGCCCATCTGACCGCCACCACCACTTCCAGCACCACCTCCCCCGCCTCCCATCGACGAAGAAGAGGAGTGGCCAAACATTCCCAGCGCACTGTCGTCTTCGTCTTCAGAGCCGCCGCCGTTTCCTTCTGACCGCCTAAAGATCACCTGACTTCCGCTACCCCCGCCAACCGTGTCCACCATTTGTCCACCGCGATTTTCAGCGTCGCCCAGCACCACCACGGCGCCGCCCTTTCCAAGGCTGTTTTGCAGCAAGTATGACTGGTGGGCGGCTCCGCTGAGCCTTCTTAGCGCCTTTTCCGCCCCTTCTTCAGCTGCGGCTGCAGCTGCTGCTGCTGCCGCTGCTGCCTCCTCCTCCTCTTTGAGCGGTACGATCGAGGTCAGTGATATCTTCGGGTAGGTGTGCTGGTGGGCGAGCTGGTGAGTGGGGTGAATGGGATAAGGTCGAGGGTGAACTGGGTGGTGGTGGTGGTCTTGCTGCAGCGGATGGTAGAGGTGCTGAGGGTGATGAAGTTTCTGGTGGAAGTGAGGGTGGTGATGGTCGGAGCTGTTGTTGTGGTGAGCAGTGGTGGCGGCGGTGGTGATGGCAGTGGGGGTGATGGAGGCGGGTGAGGTAGTGTCGAAATAGGTGCCCCCTCCACCGCCACCTCCCGTGGTAAAGGGACAGGAGCTTCGGTGCTGGTGTTGGAGTTCACCGGCGGACGGCCTCTTTCCGGCAATGTTTGAGGAGGAGGTGGTGTTTACAGTGGTGGTGGTGGCAGGGTGATCGTCCCCCTGGTCACCCCCTCCTTTGCCCTCTGCCGTCCCACCGCCACTGGCCCCGCCGACTGAGTTGGGGTCAGTGGGCCTTCGACCTTGCCCGGTCATGCTGCCGCTGCGGCTGCCGCCGTTGCCGGTGTTGTTGCTGCCTCCTCCTCCTCCTCCTTCTTCCTCCTCTTCTTGCTTCTGCGAGAAGAGGGCGAAGAAACAGTCACAGAATTTAGAACACAGCTTTACTCGCTTGTGGGCCCGACGGGGCAGCTGGGTGCTCAGCTGGCGAAAAAGAAGGGTGAGCAGAGGTAACTCTTTGAAATAGTGCTGAGATCAGGTGGATCAGTATAGAGTGAACTGTGATGGCAGTGAGCGGAAGGTGATGAGTATGAGCGAGTATGATGGGGAAATGTGTGGTGAACGGGGAAGGTGATGAAATGTTCGAGACTACTGCATCGAGGTGAGCTGAGGTGAAGAACAAACAACTTCTTTAGAAAATGCTTTTCTACTGATTGAACACAATTTCCAGTTTCAAGTTGGTGGTGGTATTTTTTCTTTCTTTTAGTATGTGATGTGTGTCTGTGAGTTCGCGTAAAAACGTAGTGTTTTTATTTTACTGGTGCTGTGATTCTAGACTGTCTTAAACTGACTGCATTTTAGACTGACTGGTTGTAATAATACTGACAAAAAGTAATGAGTAGCGAACAGCAGCAGTTCAGTTTAGTTCAGGCACTCGAGTGAAAATAAGAGTAAAAAAGAGAGAGAGAGAAAGGGAAAGTTGGGCGACAAACAAACAAATAAATAATAATAGGACACGCAGAAAAGTAGTAGTAGAAGTAGTAGAAGAAGGGGAACTTCAAAGAGCAGAGCACGGTCTCCGAAGACACACAGAAGACGGAAAAAGAAACACACACAGTCAATTCAGAGACAGATTAGCAGTGTGTTGTCGTCGTTGCTCAGTAAACTCAAGAACAGAAGTGAACCGACTGAAAACGGTGCTGAGAGTTAGGAGAGCTACGGCGGCGGCGGCGAGCCGCCAAAAGGAAAGAGCAAGTAAAGAGCGTGGGATGCGAAGAAGATGCGACTGCAAAACTGCTGCAGTCTCCAAGAAAAGAAGAAGAAGAAGAGAGGTGCATCCACCACCACCACCACCACGCCGGTGGTAATGATGAATAATACTGAAGACTGAAGAAAAGACAGAGAGAGAGAGAGACAAATGACGAATCGAGAGTTAAATCATTAGTGAGGAGGGCGCACAGAAGAGACTCACTCGAACACTAGTTCACATCAGCGCCAGAAGCACAAGAGTGTGTGTGTGCCTCGAAAGTATTCAAAAAATTAGATCGACATCGTCGTAGAAGCAGCAGCAGAAAAAGAAAAAGCAGAGGCAAGTCTACTTTTTTCTTTTTCTTCTTCTTGGCTCGAGTTTGAGCCAAGAAGGGAGAGCGAGGATGGCGGCAGATCCAGTTAATGAATGGTGCTGCTGCTGCTGATGGCACCGTTGCACCTTGCCCACTTTTTGGCTCGCCCAAGCAAGTGGAGAGAACAAAAAACAAGAGCTCCCTGTTAACTACCACTGTAGTTGGTAGTAAATTCCGGTAACCGTCAACTGACTACTTCGTTTTTTTGTTGGCACTTTACTGGAAGGGGCAAGCTGGTGAGTGATTACAGTTGATGACGACTGACTGACTGTCTGTGCGGTTATCCGCTGACTATCTCTTCTGTTCTTTGAACCTTGCCGACTTGCAAAAGCTCTCCGCAGCGATGGACTATTATTGGACTGAAAGAATGAGCGAGAGATAAAGAGTCAGAAGCGAAGATTCTAAACACGCAGCAAAAAGGTGAAGAGGACACGGATTCGCGCTTTATCTTGCGATTTTGAGCATTTGCTTGAAGTGTACAATTCCTCTTTCTCGCCTTCTTTTTAATGGGGAAAGTCAGCCAGAAAAAAAGTCAGGAAAAAATTCGTTTTAACTTGAGCAGTAGCACATTTTTGGGGAGTCCTCCTTTGCTGCCATGTTAGTCACCAAGTAAACCACCGCCTACTATCTTACGTTAAAGAGCAAAAGTGGTAAAGTCAAAGACTTTTTAATTGCAATCATAAAAGCAGCTGCAAAAAAAAGAAAGTGCTGCTCAAATTTTGGATAAAAATTGTGACAGTCTCCAGCGTCAATATATTGCTTTTGTTGCGGCTGATGATGCTGATGATACCTCCACACACAGCGTCGAAGTTGACACTCTTCCGACAAAAGTGAGTGAGAAAAGAGCAAGAGTGAAAGTGAAAGTAAGAAAAAGTAAGAAGAGTATGAGAAGAGATTGTCTGAGATTTCACTGCACAGTCACTTTGAGGGCTATCCCCACACAGAGAAAGGGAGACAGGGAAGATGAGTGGCTTCAGCGTGGGCGTCAGAAAGTGGTGGTCTCACTTTGTCAAAGAGCGGCTAACCACACTTTCAGTTGATGATCAGGTTGCCTGCCGCCAACACAGCATAGCACACCATCCTCATCACCAATGCACTTGGACACTACCACTGCTCATTATATAACCTCCCCTTTCTTTTAAGTTTAAGGGGTGTCCGCTAAATTCCAATTAAGCAGCAGCAGCACCAATCAACTCCAGCAGCAGTTTCAATGGCACCAGCAAGTGCCGATGCCTCCACTGCACCAAACACCGTAGTAGTCGTCGTCGCCCTGTCAGAGTTATGCATGCGTCTAATTATTGAGTGGCAATTTCACGGCTATATTAGCTGCCAAAGGAGAAGGCAAAAAAATGATGGTGCCGTTAAAGAGAAGAGGATAGAAGGAAAAAATATGGAGAACGCACACACATCAATTTGCGACAAAATAATGTCGTGCCAGCCAAATGTTAAAAGTGCCACTAATCTGCTGCTGCTGCTGCTGGCGTTGGAAGTCAAGCGCAGTAAAATATAGCCAAGAATGTAGGTATAATTCAATGTGGATTCGAGTTTAGAGAGAAAAGCTGTATTGTGTCGATAGAGTACTGGTGAGTGAGTGAGTGAAAGGCAAAGTGCATCTGTGCCCTCTGGTACCACAGACCAGACAAAACAGAAAGACAGAAGAGATGAGTGTAGAGCACACACACAGAGAGAGTTGTGTGTCTCACGTCAATTCTTCGGATTCCACTTTCACTGTAACACAGCTCTGCTGCTTATAAATACACACCAACAGCAGAGACAGGGATCAAAATAAGCAGCAGCTGAACTGGGAGCTGTACTGTCGGGCGACAGAAGCTGAGCAAAGTTCTTCTTTTTCTGAAAAGTTGGTCGCTGATGCTGCCGCTGAAAGACACACGCCTAATTGCAAACGCTGACAAACTTACTGCTGCTCGGCTCAAAAATAAGCCAGCTGAGTTAAAGAAGAAGAAGAAGAAGAAAGGGAAAGCTGCTCAAACTTTAGTCAAAGAAAAAAGAGGAAACAAAAAGAAAAAGTGCTCTCAAAAACTAAGTGAGTGAGTGAGAGAGAATTCCAATTCAAATGTCAAAGAGTTAGAGAAGAAGAGTAGAAAATATGCGCTAGACATTTTGCTGTATATCTGCTGAACTGAATCTGAACAAAAACAAAACAGCAGCAGCAGCCGCCAAGAGACAACTGCCGTACAATTCTCGTTTTCAGCAGAAACAGACTTTTCTTGTCCGGATTTTTCTTTCTCTCTTTCTCTTTCTCCCTCTTTTTTCTCTTGTTCAATCACAGTCGGTCGTGTGCCTGTCGTTCGGTCCTTTCACTGCCGCTGGGCCTGCCAGTATCTACTTTTTGGATTTTTGTTGTTTGTTTGAAGTGATCTGTGTATTTCATTTGATCATCTAGGGCGCCGGTGAATTTGTATCTGTTTGCTTGTGTGTGTGTGTGTGTGTGTGTGTGTGTGTGTGTGTGTATGTGTTTAAATTGACTGAACACACATTGACTCAAACTGAATCAGCAGGAGAAAGCTGTAGCCAATTTAAATTACTGTGTGGTGTGTATGTGTGTGTAGTGCCGGCGCTGCCGCCAAACACTGCTGAAGTGTTTTTTGTTAGTTCTGCTCACCGCAGGGAAAAGCGAGCGAGAGTGAGAGCTTTAATTAACCTTAATTCGGGCTCAGAGGAGCTAGTGGCGGCGGTGGTGAAAGCCAGGCGCCAACGTCGGCAAGGTAGTCTCTCTTTTTTGTGTGTGGTATAACTGTGGTGGTGGCTGTATTTGCAAGTGTTTGTATGTGTTATCCTGTGGTGGTGGTGAAGAGGGGGAAGGGATCTATATGGAGCCTATTAGTTGGTGGTGGTGACTATGTGGCTGTGTGTGTGTGTGTGTGTTTGAGAAGGAGATCAGAGTTTAATGTTTAATGCGATAAATGAGCGTATAAATGAGCGGATATCAGGAAGAGAAAGAGAGAGAGAGAGAGAGAGAGAGAGAGTGGCTGGCTGGCGGCTGTACGAGGGAGTAGGCACCCGACGACGTTGTATTTTGCCTACTTTTTCTCCTCTTCCTCGTCGATACACTTTTTTGGCCACTATTATTAGTGTGAGGGTGCTCTTCTATTTGAGGACATGGGAAAGAGCTTTTGCCGTCGTGGCTGGTCGAAGATGAACAAGAGAGAAGAACTAGAAGAAGAGCAAGAAGGCGCAGCTGATGATGATGATGATTATGATGATGGCGGCGGCGATGGCGGTAATGCTGGTAGTGCTGCTGGCCAAAAATCGAAGCACTCGGTCGACGTCAGCAGCAGAGAAGAAGGAGGAGGAGGAAAAACGATAACTTTTTGGCTGTTTTTGTTTGAAACAGTTTCGATTGGAACAAAAGCGAATGATAGAGAGAGAGAGAGAGAGAGATGAGTGTCAAGTAGACTGAAGAAGAGGGGTCCACTGAGGACACTGCTGCTGCTGCTGTACAAGAGACAAACAGACGCTGATTGAAAACTGTCTGAAGCGGCTGTCAACAAAAAGTCAGCGTTGCCAACGTCAATGACAGTTCTTTCTCATCTCCGAAGTTTTCTGTTGGCAGAGTGGCTAATCGGCAGATTTTGCTGCTGTTATCCACCGCCAAAAAAAAGTGAGAAGTGAAGGACACAGTAAAACACAGTCACTCTCTGTTTGAGCAAAGACAAAGTTTAATTTGTTCAGTGCTGCTGCTGCTTCTGCTGAACACGAGCATGACAGTTCTGCTGAGATGCTGTTTCTGCTGTTGGTACTCGTGAAACAGCAAAAGAGGTGCTGGTCCGTCGTTAATTACAGTTACAAAAAGGGAAAAAACGGGAAAAAGGACGCTGAAAATTGCACACTGTAGTCTTTTTGGTGTTCCTCTTACTGTGTTCAAGTGCTGTTCAAGAGGAGCAGCAGCAGTTCTGAAGATGACCCTCTCGACAAAACAGAACAGAACCGGCGGAACAGCAACAACGGCAATCACACACAATCAAGCACACACACAAACACTGAAAACACTGATTGAGCAATGGCGGCGGATAGATCACGGTCCAGGCATATAATTGCAATGGTCACGCTAATCAAACGGCGGAGAAGAGGAAAAGAAAAGAAATCACAATTTCAAGTAGAGCTGCCGCCGCTGATGTACTGTGCACCAAGTGTGTTTTCCCTTTCCAATTACAATGCACCAGAAAAAAAATCAATTCCTGGCTCTTGTGAGGCGGCAGGGCTTAATTAAGATGAGGAAAAAGAGGAACGCATTGAAAGGTAAATAGAAGAATGCCTGGTTAGCGAATGGAAATCACATTTCACGTTGACAACTCCCGCACCACACAACACAGCACTAGTGTCACTTTGACACTTTTTATATTGAGAAAAATTGAACCAAAGACAAGTGAGGTGATGTTGATGTTACAAAAGTTGCACTTCTCGCTTCTGCTGCCAAACACAAACAGAAAAGTTGTATATTTCTGACAGTAAACAGTAACAACTGACTGGAGGAGATGATCACTTCAGAAAGTGTCAGCAGATAAGTGCCAATGTGTGTCTGTCGAAGGTACACAAAAAACTTTTTGCAGTCGCACTTTTGTGCAGTGTGCATCACCATCAGAAATAAAAGTGCGACTGAGGGAAAGTCTGACAAGGTGCGTCGGCGGACAACAAGAAAACACACCGGACAGTTTGGTGCAAAGTGTCGAGGCCAAAGTCAGTGACAGTGTGTGTTATTACAAAACACAGTGTGGAGCAAAGGTGTACAACACAAAAGTAGAAAGTGAGAGCAGGCAGTGAGGGTCCGAGCGTTGGCTGGCTGGCTGGCACTGCAACCGATTAGCCGGAGCCGAAAGTTTTGGCGCCCAGAAAGGAAGGGAAAGCGAAAACGAGGATGTGAAACAAGAGAGAGAGAGAGCAGAGCACCAGCATGAACAGAGGAGAAAATAACTGCAGCGAGGAGACAAATTTGCCTCCTCTGCGTTCTACAAAATAGTGTGGGAGGAATCAGCATTCACAGCACCGCGCTCAGATGATGATGATGATGATGATCACTGCGGCGGCGGCGGCAGAGAGGAAAAGTGAGCATGTGAGCACACAGGGAGAAGACGACACCGACGACACCGACGACGACGACGACGAAGACATCGGCACAAGAAGAAGAAGAAGAAGAAGAAGGCGTTTGAGAAGTAGAGATAGAGAGGAAGATAACTGAAAGAGCTGCTGCTGCCAGTGTATAGAAAGGCAGACAATATATGAACAACAGACACAGACAGGGTCTGCAAGGTGGCCAACGGCAGCGAGAGCAACTGCAGCACTGGCACTGAAAAGGTGTTCGATGTGTGCAGGGCACTGGAGAGAAGGAGGATGCCAAAACAGACGGTCGAGGGAAAGGCTGCCGATGCTACTGCCGATGCTGATGCTGGTCAAGGTTACCAGGGCCGAGGAATAACTGCCTGACTGCTGACTGCCTACTGAGAGTGTCCGGTGAATATGGTTTGGGCAATTTCCTTTACTAGTGCCAGCCGCAGCCGCCACCGTCGCCGCACACCGAGTAGAATAACAATGACAACAATAACAATAACAACAGTGAAGACAGGGTAGTGGACACTGAAAGAGTAGTAGAGAAAAAAGTTGGAGAGAGAGAGGTGACAGTTGCTCTGGTCACTCTCGAGCTCTCTTGGTACAGTCAAATTCTGGTTCTCTATCTCTCTCTCCTTTTGCTGGAACTTTTTCTGGTGCTGGTGAAGGAGGAAGAAGAAGAGGAAGGAGAAAACGCAAACTGCAAACGCTCACTACTACCACTGCTGCTGCTGCTGAAGATAGAGCAAAGAAAGAGCAGAAGGAAAGAAAGAAGGCAATGACGCCAAACGAGGTGGCGAGTCAAGATCGTGTACGGCTGCAACAGCAGCAGCAGCCAAAGCTGAAGACAGACGACCGACGCCGACGACCAGTGCTGAAACAGCAGCGGCAGCCTCAACCATTGCCTTTCTATTATTGCCTGTATTGTGTGTGTGTACTCCAGTCAGCCAGCCAACGTTAGCGAGCAAGCAAGAGGGAACTCTCAACCAATGTCAGCAGCTTGAAAAACGAAGAGAGAGAGAGAGAGAGAGAGAGAGAGAGAGAGAGAGAGAGAGAGAGAGAAGAACGTCACCGACTCCAGCAAGGAGCAAAGAAAGCTGCTGCCGCCGCTTCCTCCTCTTTGCTGGTCGGTCTCTTTTGGCGCTGTTTCGTCTTCGACGACTCTCTTTCTCCTCTTTTTTCTGTGGTTGAAAGTTGTAGTGGTGGTGGTGGTGGTCGTTGTGGTGGTAGAGCGCAGAAGAGAGTGAAAGATGTCGTCCGTTCGTTTGTGAAGAACGGGGCTCCCGTTACTCTCTCACTTTCTTCTTACACTGTACTTCAACTGTGCTAGCGGCAGAGTCACAAAGAGCAAGAGAGAGTCAGTGCGACTCTGGCTCAAGACTGAAACTCTTTGCAGTGAGAGAGAGAGAGAGTCGGAGAGTACCAGTGCATTTTTTCCCAATGAACTGAACACTGTGTAGGATAGTAGCAGAGGTGGTCCACTCCAAACGCATGCTCCATTCCGGAGGAGTCATTTCTGACTGTGTGTGAGTTGGGTAACACTGGGAAAGTTGTTGGGAAAGAGAGGAAGGAAGGAAGAAAAGGGAAGAGCTGCAACTAGGAGCGAGAGAAGACCACGATGGTCCAGAAGAAGCACCACCACCACCACCACGACGCCGGCCAGGCAGACTATGAACGAGTTAATGAGCAGCAGCAGCAGCAGTAGTGGCAGCTGAGTACATTACATTTTGCTGTACAGCCAAATGTACGGCCAAACAGTGCCAGAGCTAGGGAACGGAAAAGGGAAAAAGAGCGGGAATTTGTTATCCCCTTGGCCGAACTTGGCCGAACCCCGGCACAATTACACACTGAACAGACACCGCCAACACTAGCTCATTTATTTCTTTAGCGAGGCAAAATAATAATAAGCAGCGGCAGAAAAAAGTGAAAAAAGTAAAACGAAGAAGAGCACCATATTAATAGAAATTTGATTAAGCTGAGCCTGCCAGCCAGCGCTGCTTCAGGCAGCCTTGCACTATGGTCGGTTATGTTTTGGTGTGTTTGTGTGCTGCGGCAATTGCTGTAAAAGCCAAATTAAATAGAGAGAAAGTTAACGAGAGAAACAAGTAGAAGTCTAGGAGTAGTAGTCACAAGCAGCGTCAAAATTTGACAATTCAGCGCCGTTGACAATGATGCACTGATGCTCATGGCAAAAACGAAGAAAAAGAAGCAACTTTTTTTAACTAGCCGACCAACAAACGGGTTCTGCAGTGAAAAAAATTCGATAATAAAAAATTCATTGTGTGCTGTATGCGCTCTTTGTGCGATCGCGCACAGCAAAGCTCTTTCACTTTATTCATACTCATAATAATAATATAATTTGACAGTAGAAAGCAGCAGCAAGTTCAGTTCAGTCATCTGACTGGGGGGGGGGGAGTACTGAAAAATGTTTCATTCCCATTCACAGATGTGAATCAGTGAAGCACTGCACTGCGCACTATTGTGCAATATACCACACAGTGCACAAGTACTGTCTGCAAGAACACATTCACACAGGCAGAAAAGACCGCGGCTTGAAGCAACATTGAAATTAAAATTTTAATTAAATTAAGTTACAGATGTTTGCTCGGCAGTTTGCCGTTGGCTGGCTTGTGCACTGTCCTTGCCCCGCGCAGCAGCAAACACCAGTGCAAAACAGCAGTATAGTTTTGTACAGTAGTAGCTGTACAACAGAAGCTCTTATCCATTTTAAAGTAGAAGCATTCACACGCACAGAAAGAAAGAAAGAAATAAAGTGAGAAAAGCAAAAAGAAGACGATTAGTTTTTTTCGCTCTCTTGATTTGTTGGTCGTTCTCTCTTCGTTGAACAGCTTTTTGCTGAGCACCCCGAATCTGACTACTACCATATCATCAGCTGCTCCTTCAGAAAAGAAGCTCATCAATTGAAGGGAAGAGAGAATAGCGCAGTGAGCATTGCCTGACTTGAGCACACACTTGTCATCATCTCCGGGGGCAAATGGGCCATCGACACTGCCACCATCACCACCACCAACAAAAACAGCAGTAGTTTGAATCAGTTGATGGTGCTGGGCAGAAGGCCAACTCTACTTTAGTTTTGAAGACTACTACTATTCTCAAGACTGACTGACTGAAGAGAAAAAGAAGAGGAAGAGGAAGAAGGCCAGTTGTGACGTCGGTTCAGTCTGTCCAAACGGCGGAGAGAGAGAAAGAGATTCCCGGTCGTCAAAGAAGGAGAACACGCAAAAGAAAGAGGAAAAAAAGCAAATCGCCTCAACTTGGCTGCAGACTTTGACATTCTCATCATCGCCGCAGAAAAATCACCCTCGACCAATTGCGACTGATTGGACGCTTTCGACGGCGGGAAGGAGCAGCAGCAGCAGCAGAATATTTGGCCCGTCCTCAGCGGACTTTCTTCAGCAGCTACTACCACTACAAAATTGCCATTGGCAGGACATTGTCAGTCTTTTTCTTTTCTCCCTATTCTTTTTTCCTCTTTCTCATCACGCCAATTGCCAATCTTAAGTTGCTGGTGATGCTGCTGCTGCTAGGTCCCCAGTAGTCTTAGGCAGTGGCCTAAGCAACGACCACTGCCACTCTAAAAGGCCAGCTATTTTTTGTCATTTAAATATAAATTGGCCTGCTCAATCGAATGAAAGACCACCATCGCCTCGACCCTCAAACATATGTTGGAAATGTGTGTTTTTGGTATGAAATTGTTGTCCCTTTTTCCTCAAGTAGCAGCAGCAGCCTGATCCCAGCTATATCGAGTAAAAAATAAAAAATAAAATTGAAAGTAAAAAAAGAGAATGACGACACAGAAGCAGAAACGGAAAACGGATATAGTGTGGAGAAGAGATAATAATTTAATGAAGATCGGTGCGCCCGTGTGTGTGTGCTTGAATGTGAAAGGGAATAAAAATGGAAAAGAAAAAAGAATGCAGCAAGAGCAAATTTTCCACTTTCTTTCTTTCTTTTAAAAGAAAAACCAAGACAAATGCACACACACACTTTGTATATAGCGAGTTGAACAGACAAAGTAGTCGCAGACTTATGCTTTTGGACTTTTTCTCACTAGGTTAGTGGGAGCTTAGTAGTAGCAAAAAACGGTGAAACAGTTTTGCCATCACTACTTTAGTGCACATGTTTTCGCTCAGCAAATTTTTTTTGCAACAGCACACTGTTCTGTCTGTGTTCACCACCATCTTGGACAATCTTTGCTTGCAGTGGAACTACTACTTCGGTGACTACTCTTACAGCTTTTTCCTACTTTTGCTGATATTGCTGCTGCTGCTGCCGCTGCAAACTGCAACCTCGACAAGGAGTAGGCAAAAAGAGTGCTGTTTGTGTGTGCATAGTGTGCACCCAATTCAGCACAAAGATCATCACAGGAAAGTAAAGTAAAGCAAGGCCAGGGCACATTTGGTGCCCTGGCTGTGCCCAGTCAGGCAGACACTTATTACTACCACCAGCGATTGGTATTCATTTGGCTGCTGGCAAGAAACTGGCAAAAAAAGGAAAGAAAGAAAAAGAGCTGATGCTGATGCTGCAGCAACCATGTTGTAACATGGCACAAGAAAACTGGAAGACAGCAGCAACAGCAGCAGAGGAGCAAACAAACAAGCAGCCAAGCAGATAAAGCAGTTAATGAGAATTCCATACACACACACAAACTGCCTGGCAAAAAAAATGAAAGAAAATAAGGAGAAAAGGGAGACCGGCTGATTGCGAGCAAGCAAAACTACTTCTACTGCCACTGAGACAACAACAACGACGACGGCGGCGGCACCAACTAACTCACAAACGACAGCAAGAAAGAGAGAAACTCAAAGAAGAGAGGGGCAAAAGAGTAATTCTAAGACTAAGACTGTATGCTCCTGTTTGCACTCTGAACATGAAAAAAAGGAGAAAAGAAAAAGAAGTAAAGAAAACGCACCAGCGTCTCATCAGGCGGCTAAGACGACTGTCTTTCTCTTTTTCTTAAACAAATTCTCGCTTTTTCTCTTTCTCACTCTCCCAGCAATGAACTTCCACTCAACAAAAGATGATGATGAAGAAGCAAAAGAATAAAATAAATAAAGCCAGGGAGGGCAATAATCCTATTAAAATAATTTGCAAGAGAGGGTAAATTAAAAAGTACTGCCACTGCTGCTGCCTTCAGATGTAATTTGGCGCTAACAAGGAGCACACAATAAAAGAAAGGAAAAGAAAGAAGAAGGAGATTTACCAAAATCCACTCACAAACTGCAAAGTGGTCGGCATTTTAGAAAGCAAAAAAGGAGGAAGAAAACACGGCTGAGTAAACAGAGGAGCAAACACACACACACACACACACACGAACTCAAACTCAAACAATTTGAAAAATACATGAAAGACACTTAAGACACTAGGCGGCGGAATTAGTACTAGTCAGAGAGGCAAGCAAGCAATTTGGCTTTAGATTAAAATCAGTAAAACGATGGGTGGCTAAATAAAATGTGAGTGTTGTGTGTGAGCTGGGTGCTGGTGCCTGTTTGCAATTGCCGCGTTCCTTGTCGGCAGACAAGAAGGCCTCAACTTTTGCTAAAGTACACAGACACAGAAAGCTTGGAACATCAGAGAAAAACAATCGCCTAAACAAGACATTACATGACGAGCAGACGGTGATGGTAAAAGGAAAGGAAAGGAAAAAAGAAATAAAGGAAGGAAAGAAGGAAAAAGAAAGGCGCCATCGCCACTCATTTGTCAGTGTCCAGTGCCTGTCTGTCTGTCGGCACACTTTGCTGCAACGCATTTCGCTTTCTTCCTTTTCCCCTCGATTCACTTTTGCCTGTTTGACTCTCTTTCTCACTACTTTCTTCTCTAGTTAGCTATCCCAATTCAGCGAGCAAATGCAAATCGGAGCGACGGGCCTGATGCCGCCATGGATTTCCTTGGAAAGGGGAGAAAGTGACTAATGATGACACAAGACCACCGACGACGACGACAGCTACTGTCCTCTCTCTCTCTTCAATGACGACAGTGGCCTACCACCACTGGCCACTGTCCGCATCAGCGCCCTAATTGAATGCAACCAATTACGCCCGAACAGTGGAAAGAATAAGAGAGAGAGAGAGAGGGAGAAAAAGATGTCAGATGGTAGCTGGCAGAGCAGCAGCATTAGTCTCAGCAGTAGTTGACATGCAAAACTTTGCTCGACGGCGACAATTGGCAGCCAGCGCGCTAATACAAAGCGTCTTTCCAAGTCTGACGATCCTCTCTCTCTCTCTCAGCATTTGTTTTTGCCGCCGCCGTCATCGTTGTCCTGCACTAGTACTCGAGTACTAGAGTTGCAGTCCTTTAGTTCTCTTTCTCTGACGAAGGTTCACACCACTCGAAAAAGGAAAGGACAATCGGCAGTCGGCACCGACCACTTCTCTTTCTCCCTCTTTTCTCTCAAAGGCAAATTGAGGGCAGAAGGGGAGCAATGACAGAAGGCAGACAAACTGCTGGCCCAGACACAAAATCGGTCTGGCAAGTCAAGTGGTGGTGCTGGTGGTGGTGATGCCAAATACAAAAACAAGCCAGCAGAGACAAAAAGATGCCGCCTGGCTGATAGGCTGGCAGAGCACACTGCTGCTGCTGCTAAAGTACAATCAAAATTAAAAGTGCAAATCAAGTGTGGTGGTGTCGTTGCTGCTGCTCCTGCTTGGTGACAAGTGCCAGAAGAAGAAGAAGTTGAGGCGGCAGCAGCAAAAAGGCGGCACAGCACTATTTTGTCTGTTGGTCTGTGAGAAAGTTTGCCAGCACCAACATTGTGACACACACACACACACAGTTGCACTGAAGTGCCGCCGTTGTCGTTCAATCGATCTGCCAACACATTCTCTGTCTCTCTGGCTGACATCTTTTTGTCTCTTTTCATTCACTGACAGAGAGAAAAGTCTGACTTGACTGCCAGAAAAGAGGGGTCCTCCAGGCTTCAGGATTGATTCGGCCTCCTGAGTGGTGGTGATGATGCAAACTAGGGCATTTTTTTATAGCACTTGCATTTCAGCACTGCACTATTCTAGAAATATTGCCGCAGTTATTTAAATTAAAACGCAATCATTGGCACTCGTTTTTGGTGAGAAGAAAGCTGTCATGCTCATCATCATCATCATCATCAACAACTTATTGGCCAAGAAAAGAGCACTTCTTTAATTCAATTTAAAAATGCAAATTAAAAGCAGATTATTGACCTATTTATTTACTGCTAGAAAGAAAAAGGAGAGGGACTTGAGACTTGCAAAACAAAACACATCAGCAATGACAAGCAAAGGCAAACAACAACAGCAAAAAAGGCTGTCAAAAAGTCAAGTGCAATTCGTTTAGTTTTTACCGATGCTTTTGCTGGTCGAGGCCACCTACGACGACGACTACGACGACGAGCACTGGCAAAAGAAGAAAACGTGTTTGCCCGTTGTCTATCGACGTCATAGTCGCCAGGGTTACCAGCAGCACCAGCAGCCAAAGTACAACAGTGCCTGCAGCTGCACTTAAAGAGCACCCGAACCACAGTAGCACTAGCACTAGCACCAGCCAGCCAGGCGGATAAGTCGCCGAAACACCAGACAGTCTAGGCAAACTTGAGCAGGAGAAAGAAACTGCTGAACAGCTGAAATTATGGGCAGCAGGAGGAAAAACTGCTGCAAACGATTCTGCAACTGCTGCTGCTGCCGCCGTTGTCGCTCGATCAATCTAAGTGTGTGTGTATGTGTGTTTAGAGGCCAAGTAAAGGAAAGCAAAAGAGAAAAAAGTTGGGCACTGAATATATCGGTGTGCAATGAATAAACAGTCCAACTTGACTTTCTCTTCCTTGCCTACACTACCTGCTTACTATTCTGCTACACAGTAGTTCTAGAGAAAAACTCGGTCATGGAGACACTGGAAACAAAAACGAAAAAACACCCAATTGAGAAACCAGTGTTGTAGTTTTTTTGCTCAAAAGTAGTTGCCCAGGCGTCAGATAAATGGTAGCACATTTTTGTGCAACAATTCAAATCAGGTAGGCAAGAAAGATTTTTTTCTACAACCAAAATTGCAACAACTCAAAAAAAGTTTAGTTAAAAAAAGTTCAAAGTTGCAACTAATAAAAAAATCTATAACTTTAATGGCAATTTCAATGTAATAAATGTAATGGTGTGTGTTTTTGCTGAAAAGGAAAAGAAAAAAAAGAAGATCGTAAGCACACGTCAATTGAACAGTGATCAGGCAGGCACTGGTCTGCACAAAAGACTGCTGGAACAAGATGAGAGCAGTGAGACTTCTTTCACTTCTTTCTTTCCGTTCATTTCCTCTTTCTCATTTCTCTCTCCCCTTTCAATGACAGCAATCCGGTATGTGTGTGTGTATGTTTTCCTATATTTTTTGTCTGTGTACAAAAAGACTTTGTGTGTGTGTGCGCCTGTTATTATCCCCGCTGATTGATGTGTTCATTGTGGCCACTGTCTCTTTTTCTCTCACTCTCTTTCCCTTTCCTTCCACTGCCGAACACTCATTGATCGGCGGCAAACGAGAAAGATAGAGATAGAATAGAGAGCGTGAGGAAAGGAGAAAAAGAAAAAGAATTGATGCTAAAGGAAAACTGTAGCAAAGAAGGCAGTCAGTCAGCCTGATATGATCAAGATGGTAAACAGAAGAAGAAAAAGAAAAAAAGGAAAAGAGGATTGCTGCACTGAATAACTGGCAACTATTATTATTATTATTTTGCCAAAGGCCCTCACCGAGGGGACAAGTGTGCAGTGATGATGGCACCGCAGAGACTCTGCGACTCCGTTTGTCAAACAGAAGCAGCCTCTTGAAAAAAGTAGCAACTTCAACTCACTACAACTTTTGGGTGATGTTTAATATTTAAACGACAATTACTACTAGAAGGTGGAGGCAGAATACTTTGCTGATACTGCTGCTGCTGCTGCTGAAAAGTGCATTCAGGCCTGCATCAGGCAGAAAAAAAAGTTCTGAAGAGAATTCTGCTGTGTGCACAGAATTCCCAGAAAAGCTGCTGCTGCTGCTGCAAGGCCAATGCAGCGCCGGCAACTTCACCCCTTCACATTTGCTGGGCACTGTCGCGCTTTTGCCGACATCAATCCCCAACATCAATGCCATCACTACCACTGCCACCATCACCGGTGTTAGTCCGACTCGAGTACTCCTCGTCACCGTCATCGTAGCTTCTCTTCCTCTTTGTACAATGTATATGTAAACTGTCTGAACATACAGCACATATAGCAGAAATACACACACTCTCTCTCACATATTCACACTCGACCAAGCAAAAGGAGTGAATGGCAATGAAAACGGAAAAAAGGTAGAAAAAGCATTAAAAACTTGGTCTAAAGAAGCAGCAAAAAAGAGAGAAGGAAAGCAAAACTTTATCCTCTACCTCTCAGTGTCACAGGCAGGTAAGAAGAACGGTTTAAAGCAACAAAATCATCAGCTTCCTCTCCCTCTCTCAATCGAATTAAACTCGATTGTTGATAATATCAATTAATTTCGCTGTGCTTGACTCCACACACGCAAGTTGCCTCTTTCGAAAAAAAGTAGCGGAAAGAAACGGTAAAAACTTTCTTTACTGAAAAGCTCATCATCATCGAGCGCATCTCATGAGCTTCTTTTCTGCGTTTGAAAAAAAAGAAAAGAAGATGATGAAGAAGAGAAGAAGAGAAAAAAGAGCATCAATAATTAAGCGGCACTGCGGAAGAGTGGAATGGGGCAAACGAGAGAAGAAACTAAGAAGAAACTAAGAAGGGCACAAACAGACATTGTGAGCCTCTAGTCAGCCGTAAAATGAACAATCTCTCAATATCACTTTTTCCTCTTTCGGGTAATAATCATCTCTTTCTTTTCAACGTATTCTATAGAGTAGTGACACAGTCCCTCTTTCCCAGTTTTGCAGTGGGGACTTGGAACTTGGAACTAGGCAACCAGTCAGGCAGACAAGAGCTGGCAGTCAGGCAGGCAGTTCGGCCAGGCAATCAGCAAGAGAGAAAGAGAGAGAGAGAGAGCAAGCGGCCGAGCCGACCGAAAATTTGCATACCGAAATGCATGCCCAAAAGTACTGTGAGCCAAACATGTAGGGTAGTCTCTTTATTCCCGCAACGGAAAGTGCAGCTGCTGAGCGGTTGAATTAGGCCAAATGCTGACTGCATCAGCAGCAAGTGAAACATGAGCAAGAAGAGGGGCAGCCAATTGAGAGGAAGCTGTTGGCAATGTCAAGTTCACCAGCAGCCAGTGAGGCTAACCAAATGGAAAATTTGGTCTTGATGGTAGTGGTGGTGGTGGTCGTCTTTGGTACAGACTTTTGCCTGTGGTGGTCTTCCCGTTTACGTTTGCGCATCGTCGGATGCAGCTGAAATGATTGCTGCACAAGAAGCGACAAATTAAAGGGTAACGGTCGTGATAAATCGATTCGTGCAGATAAACAGCAGCAGCGGCAGCTCAGGAGTAGTAGTTTCAGCAGGCAAATTAATGCAAATCCCACTGTGGAGGGAAGGAGGCGGAGTAACTGCACTGAAACGATGGTAGAAAAACAAATGCACTTGAATCTCTACCTGCACAAGTAGCAGCAGCAGCAGCACACACCGGTAATTGGCCTGACAAAATGGACCAACCTGGCAAAGTGAATTACACAGTAGCGGCGGCGGCAGAGAGTGAGCCAATGTGCAGGCCAATGTAGTGCAATGCCACTTTCTCTTTCTCAATCGATTGAACACAGCTCAAGACGTCCAAATTTGATTTGTGTCTACCTACCTGAAACCATTTCATTGTAAAAGGGCAGCAGCACAGAAAGGAGGTCTTTAGTGCGATTATGGAAATGCTCAACGCTGAATACCACTACTACTACCGTCAGTTAAACTGGGGGGTATTACAGACTCCACCACCACCCAAAAGGTCAAGACATTTGCAGCGACAATTTAGCTCAACTCAACAGCAACAGCAGCAACAAAAAGAGTGGCCGGCTGAGTGACGTGAACAAGAAGTGAGGAGGAGGAGAAGGAGGAGGGAAAAGGAAGAAAACAGACAGGCACAAACGGTTGTATAACAAAGTAGAAAAGAAGGCCCAAAAGGGCGCCTAGGCTAACAAATTGCCGCAGAACTCAGTGAGCAGCAGCTCATCGACTTGCCGACTAATCAGCCAAAGCCTCCTAAGCAGAGCTCAGAGCTGGCAAAGACTCTATGAGCTCACAACTGGCGGCCCGATCTTCATTATTATTACCGCCACCACCATCAAGTTGATTTATGTACAGGAGCAGAAGGCAAGAGCTAGAGACTAACTTGGGCTCAGACGCACACACACAATAGAGTTTGCCCATAGATCATTAGTGGAGAAAGGGAAAAAGTGGAAAAAGAAGAAGAAGAAAGTGTGACAGAAGGGCGCAGTCAGTCTCAATGGAGTCCAAACTTGAAAAAGAAGAAAAAATGTCGTCCACCGAGGCTGTCCACTACCACCACCAGTTTACCCCCTCTTCAAATCCCCCTTGGCTCGTTTCCACTGTCAATTGGCAATTGTCTCCGTAGCCTTCTTCTTCTTTATCTCTGTTTGAGCATTTTAGTCAAGCGAATAGTGGACCAGATGGGCCAGCTAATTAATGACGTCGATTAGTGCTGGCGATAGCCAAGAGAAGACTGGCAAGTCATTACCTCATGAGCAATGTCAACCAGGCAATTGCTGGGTTTGCCTGACTGTCTGTCTGTCTGTCTGAGCTAGAGACACTATCAAGGGGCTCACACTAAAGTGACGGTAAATCTCTGCCGCTGCCCGCCCCTCCTTAGCAAAAGGCTGCAGTCATCTAATTGCCAAAAGCATACCTGTAATCATCAGCACCAGCATCAGCATCCAGGTTCAAGGTACGGCTCGTTTTGTTTTACTGCTATTTTAGTATTAGCCTGTACAGCAAACGAACAAACGAATGTACAGCACACTTTTCACGCGTCAAACCCTATTAATATTCATAATATATTCAGCCATTCTCTTTCTAGTGTCAGGAGTGTGTGTGAGCTATTAATAAAGAGTCAGGAAGAGGAGGAAGAAGAGGAGGAAAATTTAAAAGTCATTAAGGACTGCGTCGCGACTGTTTCGGGTATTGGCGTCTGCCTGCTTAGGCTAGTCTAGTGAAGGGAAACGGTAATGGAAATTCTCCATCTGATTGCCATTGCCAAAGCAGGCACAGTTCTGTACTGCACATTGGCATTTTCAATCATAACTCGGAGTGAACAAAACAGCACAGCACAGCACGTGCTGTTCTTCAGCATGACACATTCTCTCTCCCTTTCTCGCCTTATGACACTCATAAAAGAAGAAAGGTGTTGAGTAAACACCGTCATAAATATTGAACTGAAGAGGAAAAAGTCCCAGGCGGCAGTGGCAGCCCTCACAGGTTCTGCTGCTGCTGCTGCTAGTAAAAACCAATTTTAGAAAAGCCTAGCACTCAGTGGGAACGTCGACTCTACGTCAGCTGACCGACTATAGTCAGTCGTCAAACAAGAAATATGAAAGATGGAAAAGACCTTCACAGTGTTCGGGGTTGAAAATAGCCGATTTTTAACCAGTGGGAAATCATCCGAAACGCATGTGATTTGCTTGCTTTTAAAACTGAGCTGCTTTTTACGCAACAACAATTTGATTGACGACTAGAGCTAGAGTTTGAAACTGACTGACTGATTGATGGGTCTAGAAAACTCCCAAAGAAGAAGAAAAAGAATATTCTCGACTCACCTGTCGGAAAGGGAGCAAAAGCTGTCATCTCTGTCATCGTCATCACTGCTGACATTCTCCTCTTCTTCCACCTCCACCACCTCCACATCATCATCTCCATAGTCATAGTCAAGGTAGAAGGGGTCAAAGTAAAGTGAGGCTGAAGAGGAGGAGGAGGAATCAGTCGAGGAGGGCGAGGAGGCGGTTGATGAGGCGTACGATTGCGGTGATGGCTGCTGCTGAACTTTTTGTAGCAGCTGTGTCATTGGACCACCAGCACTGTTTTCAATGTACTTGCGCTTCGCTGAACTGTGGTGGTGATGATGAAGAAAAACGGTAGTGTTTGGGTAGGATGATGTAGTGGCTGCTAGCATCAGACCAGAGTCGGACATTCGACCGGGTCGGCAGTTGTTCACCACCTGTGCTTGAAGGTGCTGTTGTTTATTATAATGAAAGCCACTTCCGGCTGGAGTTTTCCGCCACACGAGCGAGGGCGCCTCGGTAATGGGAATGGAGTTGCTCTTCATGGTCTTCCGCGTTGCAGACTGGCCGTTTTCGCTGCTGCTGTTGAACTGGTGGTGGTAGCGCAGGGCTTTCACGGGAAGTGCCATTGATGGTGGTGCTGCTGCATTCACTGCTGGCGCTTCAAAGAGATACGAAGAGCTTGACAGTAGTGACAGAGCGCTATGCTGCTCGTGGCGATTGGCGGCAGTGGTGGCCATCATCGCTGCTGTATCAAGGCTGAAGAATAGTGCTCAATCGGCGAGGAAAGGATTTCCGCCCTTTGAGAAATAGTCAAAGGTTTGAAGAGTTTTGAATAGAAGTGTTGAAGCGTTGAGGCTGGCGCAGTTGATTTGCCGCCAAAATTGAGCGATTAAAGATGAGCGTTCAATTCGATTTTGTAATTGAATGTGCTGCTGCTAATGTGACAACTTCTTTTGTCGTACAGCATAGTCGGTTTTCTCAGCCGGTGGTCGAGCTGGTCGCGAGGTTTATATACTCCGGCGAGTGAAAGAGAAAGAAAGAGAGCGTCTGATGATGATGTTGATACTACAGAGATGGCTGAGGATGATACCGCAGTTGATGCTGCTGCTGTTGTTGCACATGCACACGAGGAACGCAAGACCAGTGCTCAGTTACACTTTGGTGCTTCTTCACAAGACTTGGCTGGAGTCTGATTTCGGCCTCTTCCTCCTTGCCTTATTCTTTTCTTTTTCTGCTACAACTTCTTTGATTTCTTCACCACCCCCGTGTTCAGATGGTGATAACAATGACACAGTAGACAGAGAAGAGGGCAAGAAAAACAAATAAGGGAGGTAGTGGTGGTGCTCCGCCACAGTAGATCACCACAACCAATCGCAAAGTAAATATCACTTGCCGTAATAATTTGGCACGATATCAGGCGAGGCAAGGCGAGGCGACAAAGAGCGAGAAAGTGAGCGAGAAAGTGAGAGACACCTCCGCCGCCTGAGTTGTCAACTGAGTGATCAAGATTTTTCCACTCACGATTGGAAGCTGTAACTGTGCACTGTAGTGTGTAGCTGTTGTCGCAAAGTAATGTAAGTGTTGATCAGCGGTGAAAGGAGAAGAAGAAGGAGTATGTGTTGTGGCGTTGGTGTACTCTGCATCCTCCCTCAAGTGATGATAATCACACACACTCACACACTCGCACACAATCACAAGCACAAGCGACAGCAGCAACAGCAAATCAGTGGTGCCATAGTGTACCACACAGTACACCGACATCATTCATAATCACCATTCATCTCAGCATCAGCAGCATCTCAATCGCCATCACCATCGCAACGTACTACTACATCATCACCATCACATCGTGATCGAGACGAGGAGAGAGAGATGCTGGTGCTGATGCTCGCCAGAGAGAGAGAAAAAGAGTGTGGTTCGATTGACCCGAGCAGTCACGTCAAACAAACAAAAATGTGGCTACGTGGCGCTAGTGTCGTACAAGAAAAAGAAAGAAAAAGAAAAGGGGGTTCGCTCGCACTAAATCGGCGGCTGCTGCTGCTGCATCGGTATCGTTGGCAGCAGCGGCAGTGGCAGTAAATCATCGACCGCGAGACTGGCAGCCGGGAGTTTAGCAGAAGCAGCACCGAGCGATGACAAGTGAGTTCGTGACGATTCACACAGAGGAAGCGATAAATGTGCTGCTGCTGCTGTTGCGCTTACTGCTACGGAATGAAGACTCTCTTTAGTGCCCTCGCTCGCGCAAACTGTAAGAGTGTGCTGCAGCTTCGCGTGCCTCTCCACAGTGGCACGGCAATTGTGACGAGGACGGAATGACGGAGGAGGAAAAAAGCGAGTGAAAGAGAGTGCAAAACGGAGGGGAAGAAAGAGATAATAAAATAAAACAACAGCAGCAGCACCCAAACACAAACAGTCACACACTGCAGCCACCAGACGACAATGACAAAAGTGGAGAGAGGAGGTGTTTCATAGTCAGTTGCAGAAGGATCCAACAAACGTCATTCATTCAATTTGGGCACAAGGAGAATGTGTGCAGGAGCCAGCAGCAGCAGCGGCACTCACGAGGTACAGTGAAGTGGACTGCACAACTGTACAATTTCAACCTTCAAAGCAATCCCCAGATTGATTGCACTGGCCGATTGGCGGGATTGTGAAAAAGAATGCAGAGAGATAGGAAGAACCCCTTCTGACAGGTGAAATAAAGCCAACTCTGAGAACTGAGAAGAGCGGGGCTCATCTTCCCAACCGGACACTGGTCACATGGTGCAGCGCATAGCACATTATTACTTTTTTTTTTGTTTCTTGCAAGGCAACACCATTTGAGCGAGTTTTCCTCCGCACATGTACACTGCTGTTGCGGCAAACAGCTCACTGCTGCTGCTGATGATAGGCAATAGCGGCTCAATGATAACGGTAAAGAAGGCTGCAAAAATAGAGGAGAAAGAAAGGTGGTGGTGTTCAGTTAGCCTAATCTGCTAATCTGCAATCGGCCGTAGCCAAACGACACAAAGCACCATCCACCACCACCACTTTCACTTTATCGGTGAGCCGTATCATCATCTTGTCATTGGCAAAACACTGCAACAATTTTTGTAGAGAGTAGTATTTTTGTATTGCACCAATTAAGTGAAGGTGCTGGCTAGCCGAGATAAGTTTGGTGGTGGTGGTGGTGGCGGTTTTAGGGTAGGTGTGTGCCCTCTCCTCACCCTCTAACAGAAGCTGTGTCCCTCTGGTTATCAGTAAAAAAAGTGGTAGTTGTAAAAGCAGCAGCAGCAGCAGTCCCAACCACCACCCGACCAGAAGCAATAAAGATCGGAAAGATAAGCAAAATGGGAGGTTAAAAGAAGAAGAATAAGAAAAGAGGGAAATCGGCAGTCCCTTATCAAACATACATCAGCAGCAGAACTTAATCTCGACCACCATCATCGGTGAACAAGAGTGTGAAGAGAGAGAAAAAGAAATACTAGATAAAGGAATAATCAGTTTACTGCCTCTTCTCAAGTCATAAAGAGCACAATTATTGTGCGTGCAGCAACAGCAGTTCAAGCAAAGGCCAAAGTGCAAAGTAAAGGACTCCCTTTTCTTAGCTTTTGCGAGGGTGTAAGAAGATGAAGGGTGACGTGATGTTTATGGCACTACAGTCGTTTAGTGCGCATCAAAATCAATGAAGAAGAGGACAGCAAAGGAGGACGTCAAGGACTGAGTGTGCCTTCTCTCCTCCTTCACGTGCCTTCTCAAGCCTTAACTCGAGCAGACAACAGCAGCACAAAACGATGGCTGCACTCATCATCATCATCATCACCAACATCGACTCAACCGACTAATCCAAAGCGAGTGTCTGTTGGCTCTGAGAATCATCGCAAAAAATGCTGCTGCTGATCATCATCACCTGACTGAGTGACTGAGCAGCAATCAGTCCAGCAACAGCCGGTAATAGTGCTACTGCTGTTGCTGTTTCTGCCGATGATGATGATGATGATGAGTGCAGACAGACGCGACAAACAAAAACAACACCAACACCAACGACAGCACCAGCGACAGCGACAGCTTGTGCTTGTGTTTGGCAGGCAGCCGATGTTGAGACTGCTGCGGCTGATGCTAATGACAGCAGTTCTAATTGCTGATGATGTCGGTGCGAGTGAGACGGGGTGAGCACATCACATCACACACCGCCGATCAGAAAGGCATCAAAACAAATTGTGGCCTAATTAGTGGAGGGAAGGAAAGTGCAAGTGAAAACGATAAAAAGGCGAAAGTTAGTGAGAAAGAGTGCACAAGCCAATAGCAATAATAGCGCCAGTTTTACTGCCGCTCATTAAATGTCCCCCCTCTTTCTGTTGCCTGTGTTGCCAAACGCACACACTTTTACAATGGCAGCAGAATCATCCAAAATTGCGAGGTAAACAGCCATTTAATAGCAGTACAAAACTACTGCTTTTGATAGTGGTAGCTGCAGACAACTTTTTTCTCCTTGTGCCTAAAAGTCAGTGGCAGGCGAACCGGTGACCGGTAATAAGGACATGGAGGCGATTGTGCTGATGCTGCTGATGATGATGATCAGCACACATGCACTAATTGATGATTGCCGCCGCCACTGCCGCCGCTGATGAGACGATGCACCGAGATGGGAGGCGGTGGTGCACTACCGTCAAAGGAGGAGGATGAGGAGGAAAAAGAAATAAAAATGGGAGGGAGGGAAAGATCTTGCACTCAACAATCAACAGGGTACCGGTACTCTGAAAGGAGTCAGTCAGTGGCATCAGCGAGGGTACAACGGCAGCAGCAGCATAGGCAAATGCAGATCCGTCAGCATAAGGTACTAGGAAAATTTTTTTCTTTCTCCCCTCTCACTCCCTGACTATTTATTTACAGAGTGATGACAAGCAACAGCAATGATGATAATCATCATCATCATCCGCATCATCGTCCTCATCAATGGACGGCGATTGATTCAAAAGAAAGAGAGAGAGAGATTGGCGAGTTGATGCGGCGCAGTGCGGTGGCAGTGCATAAGACACACACTGCAGTATCAATGCTATCATTGCTGTCATCACTGTCCCTCATTAGCGCAATGCGAATTAGCGAGTGGTAGTGCTCAGTGGTGGTAGTAGTGCCTGCCATCAGAAGTAGTAGTTTTAGTAATCAAAGCAGTAGATGCTGCTGCTGTTTACGTCTCGCGCCTCGATGTTCGACCTTTGATTCGCACTCACAAGGCAGTGATTCAGTGATTGTAAAATGGCCGAACGAAGAAGAAGTGCTGCTGATCGTGATGGTGCTGGTGCTGGTAGTGCTGGTGGTGTACTTCTACCATCATCAAGACAGCACACTATTACACAAACACTGGCGCGCACTGATTACGCACGTACGGCACCGACAGCACCGACTTCTGCTGCTGCTGTCGCTTTTGCTTTGGCTGCTGTCGTTGCTGCGGCTAGCCACACTACAGGTCATTACGTCATTCAGTCGCACACACTCACTCACACATTAAACAAGAACAGGAGCTAACAGTAGCGCACCGAAAGTCACCACAAGCTAACTTGTGCCGAAAGAGAGAGTATTGAACAGCACATTCGGCAGCATTCAGAGGATCAAAATTAGTACTCGAGCTAGTAGTTGGTTGGTGTTTGGCCTGGCTAAACTAAACTAAACTACCGCTCCTTCCTTCTTCTACTTTCCAAACAGACCATTATTCCATGGGTGCTCGTCTATCTTTAGTACTTCCTCTACTCTCAGTCTTCAGCCACGCAGCAGTCGATATTGATCGGCGACTGATTACCAGTAGCCAGTGGAGCAGCAGCAGCAGCAGCAATGAATGAATGATCTTTGCCTGGGCACCCTATTCTATTCACAATCCCTTCCCCTATCGCCTATCTATCGCCTATCGCACATGACATGAGTGAGTGATTAGCGAGCCAGCAACAGCAGCGAGCAGCTCCGATGGCGCTGAGATTCATTTTTTTCTGTGTGAGCCTCTCTTTCTACCCAAAGTCCTACTTGGTTTGCTGGTGCTGTTGGTGCTGCTGGTGCCGGTTGCGATTGCGACAAGGCAATGCAGGCTCAGGCAGGCAAGGACTCGTCCTCAGAGAGTCGCATTAGCAAGAGAGCAAGTGGCCATGTAAAGGAACGGCAAACAGAAGAAACTGCACACTGTTTCATTGAGCCGATGTGCCTTCAATGAAAATGGAAAGAAGAAAACGGGAACATCAATGTGCGAGGGTGAAGGTGGCAAACAAGGGCGACCACTGTTTTTCATCATCATTTTTAGGAGCTGGCTGAAACCGCAGCAAAGCCCACTTTTGACTAAACTGCCTCCAGCACACAGGTCTTTTCTCTGTTTTTTGGTTGGTGTGCGCCCACAACGACCGAATTTCTGAGAAAGAGAGAGGGAGAAAAATATAGATTTCGCTCACTGCGCGCTCGACACTTTGATTGCAATTTCAGAAACTTGAAGACAGAAAGTAAAAAAGAGAGGGCAATTGAGAGAGAGACAGTGACAGTGACAGCAAATATGAGCAGCAGCAGCCAGTAATGTCTGTCAGTGAGTTAGCAAACTCAGTCTGAGGCAAGTCAATAGACACTTGCTACAAATTGGAAACTACCACCACTTTTTCACTCTTGCCAAGTTGTCGGTATATAGAATTTCATTGATCAACACGCCACCAATGTTGATGACATCAATCGATTCGACGGCGGCGGTGTTCATCATCATCAAAAGAAGTACTAGGGTAATGCCATTATGATTGCCTGCTTTTGGGCATCACCACCACCACCACAGTTACCGCAAAATTGACAGTAAAAAAGAGGTAGTGATGGAGGTGGTGGCCCGAGGGTCAATTTGAAAATTGGAAAAGTGCATCATTGTACAGTTGCTGTACAACTACTGTACCTTCAGTTTGCTAACCTAAACTAGACACAACATTTCATATCTTTCCTTCCTTTTCCCACACCGCTAATAGCTAAATGATTACACAATGATTGCACTTTGTTATGGTGATTGTGTGCATTCCACGGCCAAGTGCCATGCTCAAGTGCCAAATGCATTCAGTGTGCAATGGCAATGACAGTGACTGTGGTGGAGATGTGCACTCTCACAACTTCTCACACACTTTTCTCTATCTCTATCACATTTTTTTCACTGTGTGTGTGTAGTTCAACGTCAGTACTGTTCCAGCAGCAACAACAACAACAACAACAACAACCACCAAAGAAAAGAGAAAAAAGTGTCATTCTACTCTATAGAGTGGGAAAGTCAACTTGAAAAATGGAAAGAGAAAAAGATCAAATAGAAGAGAAAAAAGATCAAATAGAAGAGAAAATCTGGCGCACCAGTGACGGCGACGCCATCTTTAGCGGTAGCATGAAAATACCGCAAAAATACCCGATTTCCACCGAAAAAAGAGTAAATCTCCCCAATAAATAATTTAAAAGCGTAAAAATAAACAAAAAGTACAACAAATGAACGAGTTTGCGCGCACAGTAGTAGTCGTACACTAAAGGCACTAAAGCAGTTGCGCAGCTGCTCAACTGCCGATTGAGCGCATTGATATTGAGCGCGCAATTATTACGTAATCCGCAAGAAAGAAAAGACTGAAAGACGATGTTTATAATGATAATAAAAAAGAGCAGCTAGGCGCAGCTAGTAAAACTACTAAAGTCTATCACTACTGAATAAAATAAACAAAAAAAATGGTAAGGAAGTCCACTTACGATTCTCCGCTGCCAATGGAGGAGTGCCGCGAGGCGGACTTGGGCGAAATCTCGTACTCAGAGTCGGAACGGTAGAGAAAGGACTCTCGGCGGGCGGGCATGTTGTGCAGGTTGAGACCGCTGGCGGTGCCGCCCACCCCGCCGGCAGAGTCCAGCAAGTGGCGGGCATTCGGTTGGCCTCCTTCGTCCACATCGAAGCTGCAAAATGAGAGAAGAGAAAAAATAATTAGCATTTGGTGAATCAGAAAAGTTGAGTAAGTTTAGTAAGAGAAGGTGTCATGGTGGCATGACTGTGGAGTATTCAAATTCAAAAGTTAGGAAATGTAGATAAAGTAAGAGAAGAATGCAGAAAGAAGAATGAATGACACACAACACTGATTTGATAACTCCCACTCAGTAATACCTAAGTGACCTTCGAAAGAGCAGCTGCTGTTTCTGCTGCGGATGGCTGGCACCTCGAACTAAGTAGGCTGCCGAAGGGGAGGAGGACTGCTTCAGCTCGATGATCTTCAGCACCTGGTCAGCACTGCACCGCCGACTACTGTGGTAACTGCTGTGTTGGTGCACTGTTCTCGAAAACGATGACAATAATGAACCTTGGTCCCTTGAAGTTTCTCGCGGCTCTGACCACACCGTCTCCGGCCTAACTAGGCCGTGACAGTGTGGCTGCGAACAGAGCAGCTGTGTGCTCACCGGGGTGTGCACCTGACTGGGCATGACCACAGCGGTGATCAAGGCAGCTGATCGCTGTTGATCTCCGCTGTACAATTCTCTTGAACTTTCTTCTCTTGAGCCACCACCAGAAACGTAAAAGGAGGAAGACGACGAACTGCAGGGAGGCATAGGAGGCCTGGTGGAGGTAGAAATAGTCGAAGGTGGTGTACTAGGACTTGACAGGGATGAGGAGGTAGAGAAGGAAGATGATAAGGAAGATGATGAGGAAGATGAGGAAGATGAGGATGTAATAGAAGAGTAGTAGGGATTTGATGAAGGAGTTGGTGGTGGTGTTGAGGTGGAGCAGGAGGAGCTGCTCAGGAGGTGAGGGTGATGACTACTGCGGCTAAAAACGGTCTCCAGCATGTCGTGTAAAAGGATAAATAAATAAGGCTAGGGTTTAACTTAGAGCTTTTCTTTAAGTTAAAGGCACACAAAGTTCAGAAGGCTGAAGAGGTGATGATAATACAAAATGAGGATCTCTTCTTCTTCTCCTTCTGAAACATAGCACCAAAAACTCAGGTGATGGCAAAATAAAAAACTGTGGTATGCAGGAGGTAAAGCTGAAGATAAACACACAAACACAAGCACACGAGGTTATATCTACTTATAAATCTCCGCTGGCCACTGCAAGGGAATCTTCCATCTAGTGCCTTGCTGCTGACAATGCTCACTGCTGATAAAGATGATGAGGGTGTTGATGGTGTTGGTGATAAAGAAGATGAAGTTGGCGCCAGCGCCAGATGGGTAATTAAATTAGAGGATGAGGCAGTAATTGTTGTTTTCCAGCGTAATCAACGGCGGCAGCGGCGGTGGACGTGATCATCATCATCATCAACAGCGTTAGCATCAACAACACCAGCGCCAAAGTAGCGGGAAAAAAGAATGATGATGATGTTGATGAGAGAAGATGAGGCATTGCACCGGCAAAGAAGAAGAAAAAAAAGAAAAAGAAGGCAATCTGGCGTAGTCAGTTTTTTCAACTCAATTCAAAACAATCGACGACTGATTCGGAAGCTGCTGTTGCTGCTGATGCTATTGCTCAAATGCTGCTGATTTTCAGCTGCTTCTGCCGTTGCGAACGGTGCAAGTTGTGTACGTCGTCGTCGTAGCTGCTGCTGCTGCTTCTGCAACTTCTGTTTCAGTTGTAGAGTGCTTGGCCATTTGGGGTCGCTGGTACTGTTTTTTACAGAGTCTTTGTCGTAGTGGCGAAGTTGATGGTAGTGGTGAGGATGATGATGACAGCAAACAGACAAGCAAGTGGTGGTGGTGCTTCTGCTGCTGTTCAACCTGTGATTCTCTTCGGCGTTGTCTACCACTGCTCCTTCTTTAGTTGCAGTGGCTGCATCAGCAGGATTTCATCCAGTCAATGTCTGTGTTTTCCTTCTCCTCCTTCCCCACCTCTTATGGCTCTCTCTCTCTCTCTCTCTCTCTCTCTTCTCACAGTTCAGTTCCAGTCTCTCTTCATCATCGCCATCGCCATCATCATCATCTGCGCCATGAGTCATTACATTTGGCAGTGCTCTGTGACCGGCAGCAGCCACAGCAGCTTTTTATTTATTGACAGCAGCACTTCAAACATGCTTTCAATTAGGCACAAGTTGTACAAGTTAGGCAGAGGCATCGGTGATAACAGAAATGAGAAGAGGGGGGGGGGGAAGAAAGAGAGCAGCAATCGCTGGTCATGGCCGTTGCCTCTGTTGATCATCATCATCATCGTCGAAGTGCTGATGTTTTTCTCTTTTTCTCTTCTCAACCTGTCTAGAAACGCAACTACATCTGCAACTGCAACTGCTGTACTACTTTAACAGCTTTTATTTTACTTCCTGTTTTGAACAGTGAGAGAAAGAAAAATCAAACTTGTAAACATCTTTCTGAATCCTCGATTCTGGTTCCACAGAGGGCGCCAGAGAATATTCTGGTTGTAAAAATGAAAAGTGTGCCGAAAAGAACTTCAACATCATTGTGGTGCACCAGTTGTGTACACTAAATGAGAAAGTGGAGAAAATGACACACAAACACACACATTGAAAAACATGAGTGACAGCAAAATCAACAACATCGCAGACGCTGTGTGTGCTTGAAGAGTTTGCCTTGTGGTGGTGGTGATAGCTTTGATGGCAAAATGCCGTCAAACACAAACACACACACCCCAAAAGTCGTAAACATACACTCACTCACACGTAACACACTCATAATTAATTGTAATAAAAGCTGCGAGGACTTGTTCCACCTTGAACAAGCAGAAGAAGAAATTGTGTTTACACACTCACACACACTAAAAGCAATGAAAAGAGCCTGATCACATCACATCATCATATCATCGTGAGTTGAGGTATTGCCTACAAAAGCAGACAGAACAAAACAGAAAACGGAGAAAAAGAGACTTTTGCCGACATTGTACGACGTTGTACAAGCGTCAACATTATCATCAGCAGCAGCACATGTGCGCAGATCGTGAACGGTGAAAAACAAAAAAAATACTCAGCACAAAAAAGCAGAAAAAGTTAAAGGTGAAAGTCCTAAAATTTCCATTTACTATTTCTACTCAAGGTTAAAAAACAGAAAAAAAACAAAAACCTTTGCGAGGACCGCCCTCGGTAAATGCGAGGACCGATGCGCAGGACCGTGCCTGAGATGGAGTGGCGAATGCCTCCTCCCGTGGACGGATAGGAAGAGCGGTGACGCCGGTGAGAAGCCGTTGAAGAGGCTGTCGAGTTTAAACCTCCGTAGGCAGAGGATGCGCCCGAGACACACCCACCTCCGCCGACAATGAGCGAGGAGTTGCTGCCGCTCATCACCGCCGAGTGCGAGTGCCGGTGGGCGTAGTAGTAGCTGCTGCCCGTCACCGCCACCTGGTGGGCGGTAGAGCCGCTGATGCTGTGGCGGTTGAAGACCGGTCCACCACCACCAGGACCACCGCTTCCGCTTCCGCCGCTGATGCTGCCGCCAATGTGGCCGTGGTAGTAGGAAGAGGCGTAGGCAGGCGTTGAAGCTCCAGAAGAGGAGAAATTTTGACGATTTGATATTGCAGTGCAGCTCATTCGCGCGCACATCCGCTCACCGGGTTCGCTTATGAGGCTTTGCCGCCCTCGTCGAGAAGAGTTTCCGAGGTAGACGGCGATCAAACGACCACCTCCTCCTCCTCCTCCAATTCCTGCTCCAGCAGGCAGCAGTGCTCGCTCGTAGCAGTCGCTGCCGCCGTACTCCGAGGTGCAATCCGAGGCGAAATCGGGAAAATCTGCCGTTGATTGATAAGGGGAGGGGCTGTGCGAGTTGACCCCTCCCAACTGAGTGCCCAAACTTCCGCTGACGGTGGTGGCGCTGGAGGGCGACTCGCGGAAGATAAGCAGCGGACAGCTCGGCTCGCTGATGCTCGCATCGCTCCCGTAGGGGTGATACTGGTGACAGCAGTGGTGGTGGTGATGGGGCTGATTGTGAGGGTGGTGAGGAGGAGGGTGATGACCACCACCACCAGGACCACCTCCTGAAGAGTTTCCTGGAAGGCCGGCGCCGGCAGCGCCGTCCATCGAATGGTAGGGAATGCTATTGCGACTGCGACCGCCGACGATGCAGGTGCCACTGCTGGTGCCAGTGGCGCCGATGCCGATGCCGCATCCACCGCCGATGCCGCCGTTGCTGGCCGCACTGTGCGCCGAGCTGTTGTTGCTCAGACTGGTGTTGGTGAGAGCCAGATCAGAGCACTTGCCGCCGCCATTGAGGCCGCCGCCGCCGAAGCCGATGCTCGTCGTAGTGTCGCTTGCCAGCGACTCGCCACCGGTGTTGTTGTACTCGGTGGTGGTCGTCGTGCTGGTATTGCTGTTGCTGTTCGTGGTAGTCGTGCTCTCTTCCTCCTGGATACTGTTTGTCTCATCAGCTGCTGCTGCTGTCTTTCTCTCATATCGTTGCCGGCTGATGGTTGAGGTGGAGGTCTGCAATGGCTGCTGCCTTCGATTTGATTCCGAAACAGCACCAACAGAAGTGCCTCTTTCTTTCATCTCAGTTTCATGTTTTTGCTGCTGCAAGGTTTTATTACTGTTTGAAGCGGCTGTTGTTGCTGCTGTTCCTGAGCTGATGTTGCTGCTGCCGCTTGAAACCTGCTTTCCAACCAGAGAAAAAGACTGTGAAAGAGAGCTAAGAATGCGATCCACTAGGTCCGGCTCAGTGGTAGTGTTGTTGTTGGTGCTAGTGCTGGTGGATTTTCCCACAGTAGCACCGTGGATGGTGGAGGCAATGGCTGAAGGCATCCAACTGGGAAAGTCGGTGCTGGGAGCACTCTTCTTGCTGGGAATTTTTGTTTGCTGCTGACTAGCTGAGCCAGTTTTTCCTGGTTGAGGATTGATTGGTTGTTGTTGTTTATGATACTGCTGCGGTTGATGATGCGTCTGGCGATACTGCATCGGGTTCGGGCTGTGATTCTGAAGCTCGGAAAACACCTCAAAGCTGCCACTTTTATGCTTTAATGGTGGGTGGTGTTCAGTGGTAGAAGGGAAAGGCGGCACAAAACTGCCGGCATCAGCGGCGGCAGATGTGGATGGTTGAGCCTGATGTTCTGCTGCCCTTGAAGTGGAAGGTTGAAAGGAGTTGGAGTTGTAGTTGGAGTGAGAGGGTGAATTGCTGCCGTTTCCGTTTCCGCTGTTGTTGGGCAGTAGGCTCTGCTGTTGCTGGCGAAGGTATGCCCAGAAGGCGCCAAGTGTACCCCAGACGAGCATAATCAGTATCGTTGCCAGCATTACGGATCACAGGGGCACAGTGGTGACAGAGCGGGGTGGTGCAGCTAGTGCTGGCGGTGCTGGTTCTGGTTATTAGATGATGAGGAGAACGAAAACAACAAAAACAACAACATCCAGTGCAGATGCTGCTAATAACAGTGGCAAAATTGCAAGAAACCAACGCAGGAAAGAAAGAAAAAGCAGTTCCAATTAATGGCAGCAGGTCCGGGCACAGTTAATTTTGTGTTCATTGTCAGTTGCAGATTTCTTTTACTGCTGCTGCTGAACTGGTCGTTGTTGTTGTTGATAGAGAAATTGCTGGTAGTGCCATTAGTGACACGATTCAAATGAATACTGATAAGGAGACTTCAGAGCAGAATAGCAGCAGTGTGCACACGCTGCCAGCAAACTCAATTGCCGGTAATTGGCTTGTATGGGCGCCGATGTGTCTCCGTGTGTCTGACTGCCGCCCGATTGAAACACTAATGCGGTTCCAATTGGAACGCACCGAAAGGTCGCACCAGGCAGGCTGGCAAACAGGCACACTGCACTGAAGTTGTCATTGAAAGAAAGAAAGAGAGAAAGTAGTTCAAAGAAGTGCACTGAAACGCCGAGATTGTGCACAACCACCTCTACACACTGTGTTCAATCCTTTTAGCACACACGGCTAAAGTAGTGGTAGTAGTAATTTCAGAGCAGAGTCGTCGAAGATTGACACTGTAGCCACAACAAAACGTAGAACAACAGAACCAAACCGAACCGAACAGAACAGAACAGAACAGAATCGAGAAGTAGACACTGAACAGACAAATGACAAATGGAGGCACCAATTTGCCTGGCGATTAATTAAATTAGCAGCGTAAGAGAGTGCACTGAAATTTGCCAATGCAAACTGAGACAGTGCTATGGTGCTACGGCAGCACTGCAGGCAAATCAAGTCTAATTAGAGACGAAATTGCAGATTGCCATTGGTCGCGTCGATGGAGAGATAATTGACTGCAGAAGAAGATGCTGTGTTGCATCAGTAGTAAGTACAACAATGGGTAAAACAGTCTGAGAGAAGAAAAAAAGGAGAATATAAATAGAAATCGAAAGAGAGGACGGTAGAAACAGTAACAGAATTTAATTGAAATGGAAAACCGAGAAAAAGAAGAAGATGGAGCAACAAAATTAAGGAGATCTGAAGTGCAAAGCCAGCGGTGAGGTAACGCTCACTGACACAGCAAAGACGAATTTTAGGATCAGCAAAGAAAAGGAGGAAAAGAGGCTGTTTCTGCGTTTGCCGCTTCAGAAACTGCCAGGCAAGTGTAAGAGAGTGAGAAAGAAACGGCTGACAAGGCAGCAGCAGCAGCCTCAGCCGTCGTGTGAAACATAAACAACAAAACTGAGGAAAAGAAGATGCAAAAAGTAACAGCAAAAGCAGCAGCAGCAGCCGAAACTGCTTCTCTCCACCGTTTGACTCTTGACTCTTGAATCAGTCAGAATTGGTGGCAGCTGCAGCAGCAGCTTTTGCTGACTAGTGCCAACTAGTGCACCACTCTTTTTGAAGACGATGCTTCAGATGAGCCGCAAGGTGGTGGTGGTGGTGGTGGTGGTGGTGGTTGTGGTGGTGGTGGTGGTGGTGGTGGCTGCTTTCAATCTCATTCAGAAGCTGCTGCTGCCAATGCTGACGGTGATGTGCCCGGCGGAGAAAAGCCCGAAGTCGCGGCGGCCACCGACTGCACACTGGGACAAAGTGAAAAAGTGAAGTGATGGTCCACAACCACTACTACTGCACACTCATGGCACACAGAGTGGAGAGAGAAAGTAACCGAGTAGACAAGGTAGCAGAGTCAGGGAGAATGAAAGAGAAAATGAGAGAGAGTGATCGGCGAGAAAGAAGTAGAAGTGAAAGAGTAGGAAAAGACGAGACGAGACACTGCCGTGCTCCAACAGCCGCCGTCGCCGCCGTGGTCGTTGCGGACACTGCGGCGACAGGACAAGCACACACACACATAAATTAGACGCAAGAAGTAGATAGATAGATAGATGCCTGGGATGCTTTCACTAGCCAGAATATGGTTCGCTGACTGACTGACTTGCTGCTGCTGCTGCTGCTGAGACTCCTTCTCGCTATCTTTTTTCTCTCACTTTCTTCTTTCACCACCACCAGCACCACTCACGCTGGCGACACTCAAGAGACCGTGAAATATGGCGAGAAAGAGAATGAGAGAGTGAGAGCAAGATTGGACAATAATTGTCCGCCATTGGTCGCTCTGGCTTTCTCTCTCATTCTCTGGAGCACTTCTACTCGGAATTGTGTGTACAGTGCGGTAGAAATCGGGAAAGAGAGAGAGAGAGAGAGAGAGAGAGAAAGAGAGAGAGAGAGAGAGAGAGAGAGAGAGATGAACTGTGGCGTAACAAGCGGCAGAGACGGCGGCGGTAGAGCACACCGTCCGGAACCCAGCGACAGGGCTTTCTTCTGCTGTTCAGTGCACACAATTTTTCCTCCACACAGTCGCAAATGTGTGTGCACTGCAAAACTAGCTAGCAGTGAAGAGGAATGAGGAATGAGGCACCAGGCCGATTTCTGCTGGAGCGGCACAGCACTGGGCGCACACCTCGATTCTGGGGTGCTTCTTTGCATTCGATGATGGTGCACCACTGGTGCACGGCACATCACAAACACCACATCACTGAACACCGATGATATTAGCACTAAAGCAACAGCAGCAGAATAATTAGCCCCCGTTATGCTGCTGCAGAAATGACGATAATAATAGCTGCCGTTGATGATGATGGTGATGGCCCGGACGCGCCATCATTGCCATCAGCCGCCGCCGCCACCACTATTGCCAATATTAACAACAATAACGTTATGTAGCGGTTATGAAGTTATTTGGTGGTAGTGGAAAGCCCCTTCTTCTTCTTTTTCTTCATTTTCCCTTCCATCCTCTGCTGATGCTGTTGCTGCAGCAACTGATGCAGTCAAGCTAAGCATTCAATCGCCGATGCTAAGCTGATCAGTCTACAGCAGTCGACTTCTTGCAATTGTAGTGGTGCATTGTGGTGGTGCTTTACTTTCTCTAGAGCTTACATCAGAGCGCTTACTGTTTTTTTGGCTATTACTTTTGCCGAGCAAGTAAGTGAAAGTGGTGGTGGTGGTTACCTAACAACAGGCCTCCTCCTTCAAGCCCAAAAAAAGAAAGAGAGAGAGAAAGAAATTTGCCGCCTCTAGCAAAAAGTGTTGTTTGGGCCACCGCAAAACTGAAGAAGTGAAAAAAGAAGTGTGTGTGTGCTTGACTCGTTTTCACTTGCTGGCTTTTACTTGCTCAGAGTCTCATCGACACTGTCATTTGTGCCTAGTGCTCCCAGGGCGCTGCTGCTGCATCTTTGATAGACGTTGGTTGGCAGGCTTGAATTAATTTAAAAGGTAAAGCAAAAGAAAGCCAGGAAAACAGAGGAAAGAAGTTGCAAATAAAAAGAAGAAGGAACAAAGTAGGAACACACTGCCAAGAAGATTGAAAATTAAGCGAGCAGAAGAAAGCAATTCGATTGGCTTCGAGTTCAAAGTGAGTACATTGCTGAGAAAAGGGGAGGCCAGGCGGTGCACTGTTGGCGACGGCAATTGTTTAGCTTGGCTAGACAAAATAAAGTAAGTGTGCTGGAGCAAGTGATTGAGGATGCAAATGCCAGTCAGAAAAAAATCGGGCAAAATATTGGCTTGCTGGCAAGTGGTGTGAAAGAGGAAGAAAAGGAGGACCACCCCAGCGACGACGATCGAGAAACCTAGCGAGAACCGATCTAATGAAGACAAATCGCTTTGCTTCTTTCTTTTGAAACAGAATCAATATCACCGCCAACACACACAAATTTCTGCTCTGGCATACGTCAGACAGTTGAAATTGGCATTTGGCAAGCAGTAGCAAATTGCTACTAGCAATAAATTGTTAAACCTGTGCAGACTACCTGAACAAAACCACAAAAAAAACATTTTTTTTGTTCTCTTTGCTTTGGTTTACTGGTGGTCATCATCTTTTGATGATTCTGTGCCCTGTCACACTTTTTTTTTCACTGCACTGTCATGTTTGCAAAAATGTGTGCCACAAGTGCACACACACTTTTTGCAATGGTTCATTCTGATCACTGCTGTTTCTCCTGCCTCTGTTGTTGGCAATCATAAATTATGGGCCGCATTAATTTGCAGCTGTTTGCAGCCACCGGGGTGCGAGTTGCTGGGAATGCTCCAATTGTTTGTGCACACACAAACAGAGAGAGAGAGAGAGACAACCAGAAAAGAAGAGATGCTGCTCTATTGCTTCACTAATCATTGTGATGGCCGCTGCAACAGCAGTAAAAAAATGGTTAAATAAAAAAAGAAGAGCATAAAAATGAAAGGACCAACTGGCAACATCGAAGCACTAATTAGAAATTGCAGGCACCAACCATTGAGGAGCATCAACAATCGGCCCATTTTCTCCTTTCTCTGTTTGCTATTTTGTTTTCCATTCCCACTCCTGTTTGTTTCGGGCGCCAATGCCAATATTCTCTCTTTTTTTAGTTTTTTATCCAATCTATCGGCCGTTGACTGACTGTTTTGAAGAAGAAGAAGTAGAGCCTGGTGGCTTTGACTGCTGCCTGTTTTGTTTACTCTAAAAGGAGAAAGAGGCTGCAGTGCACTCCTCTTGAAACCGTCAATGCAAAAGAGTGGTCCGTTTCCTTTCCTGACTCTACCACCACTGATCGACTTTCATTCTCTTTCTTTCTCATTCGTTTTCAGCTTTAAAAAAAGTGAGGTGCTGATGCACGAGTGTTGCGTGTGCTCTACTGAGCGCACTAATGCCTAGTTTTCGTTTTTTAGTGTGACAACAACTGCCACTGCAGTGTGTGTTTGTGTGTGTGTCAACAAAGCAGTGGATCAGAAGACGACAGACAAGTCAAAGCTGCCTGGAATTGCACGGCAAATGAAATAAAATGAAAATGAAAGAAAGAAAGAAAGGAAAAAAAATGGTGAGAGAAATGCCATCAGTGCAAGTGCAGCAGCATCAATTTACACATTTGAATTTTTTTTCCGATTGGCTTACTCTTTCTTTTTCTTCTTTTTTAGTAGTGCCACTCTCATTTGGTAATATTCAATGGAATTTTCTCACTTTTCCTCTTTTTTCCTTTTTTTCATCACTCAACAATGGCCAGTGGCGATCTGGCAAGTGGGACCAAGAGTGGGACAGAACAGCAAAACAAGCTGCTTGAGTAAGCTTCATCAGCAGCAGCATTGTTCCGAGTGCCCAGACAAAAAAAGGATTCAAAGAAGACAAAAGAAAGACTGCACAGAGAGACTCAAAGGACAGTCGGCGTTCAAATCGACGGCGTAAATGAATGCCAACACAGAAACAATGATAATAATGTAATAATGCACACTGTTTGGCAAGTTAATGTGAAGTTGGACACTGGAGCAGATCAAGTGAAAACTTGTTCAAATGAATAAATGTCAAATGCAGGCTGGCGCCGACTGACAAACACCGAAAAAAAAGTTGATGAGGTGGAAACGATGAAGTCTAGGGAAAACAGCATTTTTGTCACCAAGAGCACTTTTCTACTTGCCGGAGAATTCCAAACACATGCTGACAATGACAATGCTCTACTCTAATCAATTATTTAAATTTACAAAAAAAGATTACGACGTAAATCTTTCAGTGTTTTCTGTATAAATTTTTTTAAATTGCATAAAAAACATAACAACAATTTTGCACTCAAATTAAATTTTATTCCTGATGGCCCGTGATGGCTGTTTACCCAAACACACCAAAACACCTTTTTTTCCATTATGAGCAATTGAACACAAAACACATCAACTCGCAAAGGTAATTTTCTTTCAATATTTGTTTGCATTTTCATCATTGCACAGATACATGCACACACTCAGGCCACCTGTCTAATCAGCGCTTGCCAGTGACGCAAACTGAAAAAGAAAAAAAAGAAAATTGTGCTACAATAGCACAAATCTCGGGTGCACACTTCTGCCAAACCTAGCGAAACCAGCGTTTGTGTTGGGCACAAATTGCCAGGTTGCAAAATTAATTAGTTTCTATCAAAATATATTGCGTTTTGAGCAGCATCAGCATCAGCAGCGACAGTAGCAGCAAAACTTGAGTAAATTTTAATTTTATTGTTCGCACACACAAATGCTGCCGTTGTTGTTGCTGATTTCTGATATTGTATATTAGAGTTGCCTGGCAGCAACAGCAACAGCAGCCGTTTTTGTTAGTGCTAATCAACTCTGCGCTGAAAAATATGTGTGCAACCTCACTTTTCTTTTTCATTTTCCTCTGCGCTGTTGTTGGGCACAATTTTCATTGCAGTTGTGCCTTCATCTAATGAACTCTGATCGAAAATCTCCCGTCTGCTAAATTGAGACCTTGCGGTGATTGGAAAATGAAATGAAAAAGGGCTTTAGTATATTGCAAACAAAACACCAAATAACCACAAAAAAATAAATTGTGATTGCATTTTAACAAAATTGGAAAACGTCATCGCATTGTGTAAACTAAATTGATAAATAGAATTGATAAATAGGTAGGCTGGTGCCCACGGAAACGCAATCTAGTTCAATTGAAGTTGCCACCACGACCTGAACAAAACAAAAAATTTACATATTTTTTTGAGCAAACATTTGAGTAACTAGAAAAAATGCATTCTCCAAAACTGTACGTCAAATCTCACTGAGCAATGTCGTACATCTTGGTTGCTATACACACAATAGCAAAAGAACCAAAATTACGACTAAATTCACCGACCTGCCAATTTTCTGCTGTTTCTAATTTCCTGTTAATTTTAAAAAAGCAGCCAATCATTTGTTCAATCAGTCGATGCAGTCAATCAGCACTGAACTGTGCTGTCCTGTTTCATTTTGTGTACACAGCGACACATTTTTTCCGATAAAATTTTCTACAGCCAGCAAGTAGGCAAATACTGCTGCTAAATGGAGACCAACTATAAAGGTGCTGTGGTAGTTCTACACCATCACCGGTGAACTTCCTTGATTACAAATTCAATGGCGGTGGTGGTGATGGTTTGTGGTTTGCCTACAATTGTTCGGCCGACCATACACTTACACCTGACACACATTTCGTGTGGTAGCTTGTTCTTAAAATAGAACACTGTTTCAAAACCACAGTGGCAGCAACCCCGTACAACATAAAGCCCACTCAAATTTGAGAAAAAAATCATTTCAGTGCAGTACGTGCCTTGCTCGTGGCAATAAATTTGCAATCCACAGAATCATACTGTACACAACAGTCAAACTAGTGCCTGCCATCTTTTTTCCATTAGAGCATCACAACTCTGACCAGCTCCTGGCACCTTTTTATTCCTCCGTTTCTGAAAGTCTGTCTGTACAACATCTGCTCTATATACTACACAGTAGAAATCACACAGGCAGTTTGTGACAGTTTTCAGGCAGCAGCAGCAGCAGCAGTTCGCTGACAGTATTCGGCGACAGCAAGTTTCATTCTCTCATTCTCTTTTGGTCGGTGTGATTGTCGCTTCAGTTGCTGTTGCCAGCAAATGCTGACAACACACGGCACCACCGACCAATTTGCCAATGTCTGTCTGTGTCTGTCGGTCTGTGAACACGCCGTTTGTCGGACAGGAACACAGAGAAAGTGAGAGAAAGACTGAGAGAGGGAAAAAGTGAATCAGTCACCGAGTTGATTCAGAGGGTGCCCAGAGCAAACAAACCAAGCGGCGGTGATGGCGGCAGAAAAGAAAGAAAAAAGAAGGAATTGGCTGACAAAACACACACACACACTTTGCAGCTGAAAACACTGAAACACTGGCACAACATACACACACACATTTCAGCAGCACTATTAGCACAACAGTCATCAGAAAAGAGAAGAGAGAAGTGTCTGCCGGTGAGTTGTTTCAGGTGAAGAACAAAACTCTGTAGCAACTTTTCATTCTTGGAATGGCAGCACCAGAAACAGAATCATTCAAGGTGCTAGGTGCTGGTGTTATTAGCACCGGTGGTGGTGTAATCACAAAGTTAGGAAGAGAGTTTCCAGAAAAATAGAAGGTGCACAACAGTCATCGGAGCAGACAAAGTCTACTTGATCGGAAAAGGAAGAGGAAAAGGAAAAGGAGTAGGAGAAAGCATCTCAACGTGACAAATTGGCTTCGTCAACGAGCAAGAGAAAGAGAAAGAGAGTGAAGAACTTTAAACTTTCTACTTTGTGTTCGCCGACAGTCTTTCTGTCTGGTGCAAGTGAGTACTTCGCTTTGCAACTTCAACTCTCATTCACTTTTGTTCGCACTGTTGGTGTTTCCTGTTTTTTCATTTGCCCCATTTTTTGCCGAGCAAGCAAACTTTACGAACCACTTTTTCTAGCTGAAAACTAAGGGTTCACTTCCTTTTTGCTTGAAAGTGTGCAAAGATGCGCTCAAGATGAGTATAAGATGCATTTTGAGGTGATGATGCTAGCCGTGCCTGCTATCTTTAGCTACTGTTGTTGTTGGCAAAGTTGTTGCTGTTTCAAAACCTAACGAAGGTTGCAAAAACACAAAGAAAAAGAAAAACCAACTTTTTCTGGAAAACGGACCGAGTGCAATTCTACCCGGGCAACTAATAGACAGCAGGCACAGGCAGTGACACGGTGAGCAAGGCGGCAAATGATGACGATGATCAAATTACCAAGTTTGGTAGTAGTGCAGGACTGGTCAGTGCTTTTGAAGAAAACTGCTACTAAAACTGTACAGTTGCAGCAGCAATTCAAAGAAAACGGAGGATCTCATGTTCTTGATTGGGAAAACTAGAAATGCTGGTGTTTGCTTGCAAAGGAAAGAGAGAAAGAGCAGACACTGCCACCATTTCCTAGAATCTGTTTGTGCGTCAGGCGGCGTCATACAATTGACAAAAAAAAGGCAAATTAATTAAAGCTTCCAATAGGAGAAAACTGAGAGGGTCGCTGAAGACGACGAGCCGACAGGCACTCTCACTTGTTTTCTCACACGAAGCTTTAATTAATCAACGAGGAAAGTGAAAAAAAAGGCTACGCTTTCTGCTGCTGACTGTTTTCCTCAAAGTCTGCTGCAGTTTTTGTCTGAGTTCTGTTTGCCTGCTCTCAAAATACCGTGATTAATTGCAGCTGATGACATTGAGGCACGAGCGAAACTGTAGACAGAAAATGAAAGAGCAAGAGTGAATGAAATTCAGACGCACTAGTTGGTGGGTAGTCTTTAGACTGACGACGACCAGACAGGCACTTCACTAACTAGAGTATAAAGTGAAAGTATCGACTCGACCGTGAAGGGCCACTACTCTTTCTTTCTCTCTATTTCGTTTTTACAGTCAATCAGACTTTTGTAATTACAATATTTCCAGTTGAAGCGGCCTTTTCAAATAAAGAGGGGGCCGGAAAAGATGAGACACAAAAGGGAAAAACCAAATTAAATTTCAATTACGTGGCAAGCAGCAGCTACAGACTGGCTGAGCTGCAAGTTTTATAGATAAATGTAGTACTATGGACAAACGAAAATGAGTAAGAGGATAAAAGAAAAAGTTCAACGACGCACACATTAAAAGATCATCGGACACTTTTTCTCTCTTTTTTTAGGGGCACGTCAGCCATGATTTCACTAGTAATTGGAAACAGGCAGCTAACGTGAGCAGATAAAAATTTGGCTAAAAAGTGCCAAGTTTGGTGACTAGTTAGAGCGGCAACTAGATGGGCTAATTTTCACTGATCCGCTTACATGACACTCAACACTGAAGCAGGCAAGCAATTTGCCACTTTTCAAATGTGTGCTCGTTGTGCTAAAAAACAAGAGATAAAGATGCTCTCTTTTTTTCTTTTACTCAACTTTCAATCTCTCAATTTCAACTGCTGCTGTTGCTTTGTTGGGTCCAAGTTTCACTTCACTTCACTTTACCGACTGCTCTACTTCAACTGAGTTGTCCTCTACATTTTAGCTAGACAAGCTATCAAAGTTAAAAAGAAAGCAAAATAAAGAAGTTGAGTAAAATTGAAAAAGAAAAAAGGCGGCAAAGTGAGTGATATCAAATGTAAATCGGGGGTGAACTTTGAAATTCGACGGCACTTTTGTACTCGGCTAAGGAATAGGCTTTGTGTAGCAGAGCTCATTAAAGTGCCTAGACCGTAGTCAAGCTGAATAATCTTTGAATTTTCGATCGATTCGACTGCAGCTGCTAAAGTTACAGCTTTCTTTAGAGCTTTGCAACTTTTTTTCTTTGGAACAGGACACCGGAGCAAAGCTGTAGTGAGCAATAAAGTCAAAAACTCTAAAAATAAAAAAAGAGGACACAAATGATAATAAAAACTTTCAGCGTTGCGAGACGACCTTTCAAGACAAGAGTGATTTTAGTAAAAACAGTAAAGTGAAACAGAAATTAAACTTTCAAACTTTGCTTGATACATTGTACAAGTTTTACTTTTGATTTTGTTTAGCCTTGTTGCACCGGTTTTGTCCTCTTTATATCGTCAAATCAGAAAAACATTTTAGAAAATCTCCATCTCTCCAGTGAATTGACTGAATATGTTAAGCTGGCCGTTTGTTCTGATTTGACCAACAGCATTTAGTGCACATTTCAAACAAAATTACAAAATCAAAACTAGTCGTTGACGGGGAAAATCATAAAAATCAGTAACCAGAGCAACAGAAACACTGCCTGTCTAACTTTGACATTAAAAAGCCGATAAAAAGCACCAAATTTTCAAAACTGCAAACAGCAGTAGAAATTGAAATGTAAAAAACTAAAAACAAATTAAAATTCAATTTAAACGGCAATATAAAATTAAAGTGCACTAGCTCTCCGTTCTCACTGGTGGATGAGTCAGCACAAAACACTGCTGTGTCTGCGGAAGGTTTTTCGGCAAAATGATAACTAACAGCACTGTTTGCAATAGTTTGCAGTAGTGAAAAAAAGTACTTTCACCGAGGCAACAGTTTGCGATTTTTAAAACGGCAGGCCTAGAGCAAAGTGCAGCAAGGAAAAAGGGCACACATTAAAATGCATTGCAGGCAAGCCCATCATCAGGAGCCCCGTTTTTAGCCCCCGCCGCTGCTGAAATAAAGTGAAATGAATTTGCAATAGCAAGTTTTGGTTAGCAACTCTCAACAAATCAATGCACTGCTGCTATTACTATTATTCAGTTGGGGGAAAACACACACACTCTACTTCATTTGATTTGATTTGTGTCGTCTGACTGCAGTGAAGCACTGGTGGTGATGATGATGATAGTATCGATCAGGCAAAACACACACACACACACACACACAATCTTTCAGCGTTTTGTTGCCCCTCAAAATTGCACCCTGTTTCTATTTGAAAATATTTAAAAAGCTATTAAAAACGCATGTTATATTTGTAAGGAGAAGAATAAGTGGAGAAAAAAAGGTTGTTGACTCAACAGCAATAGAAACAGTGGGCTGCATTAGTAATGATCAATGAATGACAAATCAGAGTTGAATTGAATGGCAAATTTTTTAACTTAAAAAAAGAAAAATGAAACTTTTTGCCCGGCGACAAAAACTGAAATGACTGTGTCACAGACAGGCTGTAGCTGCCGCTCTGATTTGATTTTAATTGAGCCAAAAGGGTGATGGTGCAAGTGAAAAGAAGTAGGTAGACAGAAAAAAAATCAATCGATGTCGTCAAAAAAAGGAAAAAGTACAAGAGTTGATGAAATTAATAATAACCGTGAGCAAACACACAAAATGAGCCCATGGCTGTCGTCATCATCATCAACAGTATTTTAGGCACTGATGTTGAACTTTGAGCACTGTGCACACAATGTTGCTGTCGTTCAAAGGTAGAACCAGTTTGGTCGATGACTCTACTTTTTGTGCCATCTTCGCACCAATTGGCCAAATTAATTTAGCAAACGAAGAAAAAAGTTTTAAAAGTAAAAAACTAGCACTGGCAGTACCCAATCAATACAAATTATACTTTTTGATGATTAGTTTCTAAAAAAGGCTAAAATGGAATCCTTCCTCTCTTTTTCACGTGAACTGATTAAAGCTGGCAAAAAGTTTTTTTTGTAGTGACAAGTTGGTCTCACACGTGAGCCACTGGCAGTTGCAGGTGCACTACTAAGCAGTAGTACAAATTTGCGCTCAAAAATGCAAAATTAGCACATCTGCTGCTACTGAAGTTCTCTGAATTTTTGTTCCTTTATCCTCATCATCATCTCATCATCTCATCAACAGCATTAGCCACTGTAAATGGGTTTTTAATAAGCACAAATGATGCAGACAAGTTGAGAATGGGTAACGAGAAAAGGGAAAAGAGGAAGAATGGCAAAAAAGGAGGAAACAGCTCGTTGAAGGCATTAAAATGCTAATGCGAGATTCGTAATAATAAGAACGATGAAAAGAAAATGCTGAATAAGAAGATGGTTCTAGAGAAAATGGGGAATAATATAAAGGCAATAGCAGACGTGACGCATTAAAAATTGAAATTCCTCACAATCAGGAAAAATGTGTGATAGAAGATGAAAACTCAAGGGAGGCGACTAGTGTTACGACACTGCAAAAAAGAGGAGGTAGCAGTAGCTGTCAATTTTAATTCAATTTAGTACTGCTTCAAGTTAATTTACAGCGCTAGTAAAGGAAAAAGTGGTTACTTAAAAGAGAGAAACAGAATTTGCCGCCGATAAGCAAATTTTGCAGGCAGAGAAAGGTGAACAAAGGTACAACGGGGGAGAGGACTTGAAATAAAAAAACCTTGTTTGCAGAGTTGCCACAGAAAAAAGTTCTGACGGTGGCACATCAACAACAACATCAGCGGCGGCGCATTGTTCTAAATAATAGATGAACAATGGAATTAAATCCAAGCCGTCCAATGAGAAAAACAGGAAAAAAAGAAGCTTCACAATTCGAAAGTCGGAAACCAAAAAGAAAGATCGCAACCCGACAATGAGCTCCGTGTGCGTGAATTATTCAGCGGCCAAGAGGCCAATCGGTATGGGGAGAAAGGGAGGGAGAAAGAAAATTCTGCAGAATAAGTCCGAAAGAAGGCAAAAACAAAACAAAAGGGAACAGTGAACAAGACAAGTATGTGCACTGTGGAATGGAATGCCGCTACACTGCCACTACTAATGCAAAGCACAAATAGACAATTCCATTTTGAATTTTTTTTTCACTACCAAAAAGCAAAGATTGCCTTTAGCTACGTGAAGATAGACACAGAGAGAAAAAGATATACTGCCATTACTTTTTGGCAAATGGTAAATTTTCAGTCTGATGGGACATTAGTCTGAGATGTCAGACAGAGTACGCACAGCAGAGAAATTGGTAGCACCATAGAGAACTGCTGCTGTGTTGTAAAGAGAGAACATAAAAGAGAGAATAATTTTGTCAGCTCAGAAACGACTCATGAGCCGCCATCTTGTAACACGCCTTGCAAGCATTCTTGCACTTTGTTTTGCACATTGCACAAGCAGCCAACGTGTACCCGGCAAAAAGCACGTGTACTCGTGATTTTACTTTTGCTGTTTTTGTGCCAGGTCTCTTGATTCATTTTTCCCACATAGGAATAAACCACACAAAAATACCCGCAAAAAGTCAGGATGACTTACTCGCAAGAGATGCTCGGCAAGAGCTGTCGTCCGTCGAGCCGATGAAAGATCAGCCCTCCTCTTCGACTGAGATTGGCCATGTGCTGCTGCTGTTGCTGTGTCAGCGTCAGATGACGGGCACTTCCTCTGACGCCGGAAAAGCTGATGCTTCGGGCGTAGGCACGACGAGAAGAGGAGGAGGAACTAGCGGAAGATCTCATCTGAGAAGTGTTTGTCCGAAAGTCTTGCTGCGTCTGACTGAGGGTGAACTCCTCCTCCTCTTCTTCACGAACTAACTCCTCCTGAGTGGTGCTATCAACAGAAGAGGAGTTGTTGATGCTCGGCTTGGCGGTCCGTTCGCTGCCCTCATCCTCCTCATCGTCATCGGTTTCCTCGTCCACCGTGCCAAAGTAGGAGTTGGAGCTGCTGCTGCTCACCGTCCGCTGCATCACCTTCGAGGACATCATCGAGGAGTAGGACTTGCGCTTTAGCTGTACCCTGCTTTGCGTTGGATTGAAGTAGCTGCTGCTGCTGCTGTTGTTGTTGTTTGGCTGATGTGGCTGAGGTGAGGATTGTCCGCTGACGGGTGGTGATTGAATGATGGGCTGACTGCTGTCAGAGTCGTACAAATGATGAGGGTGATGATGGTGATTGCTTTTAGTCAAGCTCGAGCTCAAGTCAAGCTTTTGCAGTGCCTGCTGGCGATTCTGTCGAGATTGAGTGGCGGTTGTGGTGGTTGCCGCCGGTGCTACCGCCGGCTCACTGCTGATTATCACCAAGTGCTCCTCGCCAGAGTCGTCAAAGCTCTTGTTGTGGGGGTGGTGATCATCACCCTCGTTACCCTCAGCCTCCTCCTCTTCTTCATCGTCCACCTCCTCAATCTCCTCCACTTCGACTTCATTCCACGTCCGTCTTTTAGAGGTAGTTTGGATCACTTGGACGATAGTGGCACTGTTTTTAGTGCTGCTAGCAGCAGCCATTGTTGTACTGCAGCTGCTGACCACTGATGATGTTGATGAGGAGGGTGATGTAGTGGTCAGCAAAGAGGAAGAAGAATTGGTAGTGTTCACAGACACAAGCTCAGAAGACTGTTCCTTCATTGCTGCTACTGCTGCTTCTGCCGTAGCTGTTCAGGCTTGTACGATTAATCATCGCCTGGTGCCAGCACTGCTGTACACACGCACAAATGTAGTCACACCAGCGAACAAAATGAAAAGTGTGAACAGAGCAAATGAATAAAACAGAGAAGAGAAAGGCCACAACGTCAGCACCAGCGAGAAGGTGATATCAAATCAAATATGCAAATTGCACTTGGCTGACACAATGACTGGAGAAATCGAAAGGGAAGGCAAAAGTACAGCACAGTCAGTGCTGATTTTGAACAGTCAAACTTAGGACACAAGTGCTGCTGAGATGGCGTGGGGGTCGAAGAGGGTGCCAGAAAATGTGTGCACAAAAAAATGAAAGAAGAACTTTGAACAGTAAAAAATAAAGAAAGAAGAGGAAGTGCACACAAAACACACACACAAAAGTAGAAAAAAGAAAAAGTTTCAACTGCAGACAGAAGTGTTCATTGAACAGACTACTTTTTGAAGTGTGTGTTTGGTGTGTGTTGAGACAAACTTAGGAAAACAGAGGAAAGAAGAAGAAGAAGACACACACGGTGTTAAGACACTTGCTCCGCTGCTGATAACAGAGAACAGACAGTGTAGCAGGCACAACAATCGACGAATCAAAAGAGGTTCCTCTTCTTCTCTAAACTCATGGTTTGGTGTTTCAGAAGAAGAAGAAGAAACAGTTAAGTGCTTCTGGCTGCTGTCCACCACCACTACAGTTTCAGTAGTGTTTTGTCTGTGCCGATGCAGAACCAGCAATGAAACTATCACCACTGCATAGAATTCAGAATGCAGAATGCAGACGGCTGAAGAGGAGTGAACACAAACACACACACAGACTAGAACACTATTTATAACGGTGGCTGCAAATATATTCAATAACAGCAGCAGACGGCACAGCACAGAACAGAAAACAGCGGCAAAAAACTGGCGGGCAATAAATGAGCAGTAGAGGGCTACGACAATAGAGACACAGACACTGCTGAGAAAGATGCACCAGTATCAGTCTCCCTCACTTCTCTTTCTCCCTGTCTACTAGTCTGAAAGATAGCAAACAGAAGGAGCAGAGGAAGAAGAAAAAGAAGAAGGCAAATGTCATCGAGCAGTAGAATAGAGAGTAGACACGATAAAAACAGCAGTCAAACAGCAGAAAAAGAAGTGAGAAAGCTGTGTGTGGCAACCTTGGCAAAGTAGCACCACCACCACCAGCCAAACACAAAGACAATGCAAAATGTTAAATGCACAAGTTAGCAAGTCAGTGAGAAGGGGAAAAAGAAGAAGAAGAAGTAAAAGAAGTACTAAAGCTGTGCGTGTGAAGATTCGTGTACGGCACACAGCCTTTTTTTCGGCACTCAAGGCGACAACCGAAAAGTGGTGCCAGTGGTGCATCTGGCGCGTGCCGAGAAGGCGACAGAACCGACAAAAACGACAGTGCAAATGAAGATGGTGAAAATGAAGAAAGTGGAATTAAAGAAGTGAAAGTGAAAGATGAAGAACGACAAGGATGGCGGCAGCGGCGACAATTTGGCTGCGGTTATCACATCTGCGGCGACGACGGTGCACCAGCCACACTTTGCCATTAGCACTGTGGTGAAACTACCACCACAATTGCCGACACTGACAAAGTAGCTCCGGATTAGCGGTGGTAGTACTGCACAGTTTGCCTTCATCAAAGGCAAGTAAGTGGTAAAGGAGAGCCACTGAGAAAAAACAGTAGAAAAGCACCAGAGTAGAAAAGTGAACCGACAGCAACAGACACTGTGATACAGTGAGAGTGAAGCAGATGGCACCGAATGCTGATGATTTTTTTTTGTTGCTGTTGCTGCTATCCTTTACAAGAAAATGTGAGTATTGCTGTTGGTTGATGACGGTTGGCTTGCTGACTGGCTGGGAGTAGTAATTACCGGAGAATTAACACAGGCACAAAGTAGTAGTGCTTCGCTAATTGAAGGTGCAAGTGTGCATGTTTGGGCGTTTGAGCTGCAAGACGGTGCAGCAGGCGGCAACAGCAGCAGCAACACAACTGAATGCACAAATGAATGAGTGCCTGAAGAGAATGGGCACTGCTGCTGAATGGGTACTTGCACTGCGACGAGATGCAAATCTCCTCGCTTTTTCACCAGCAGCAGCAGCCGACAAAAGCCAAGTGAGTGTGTGTGTGCTTGAGAGTAGTCCGTAAGTAAGTTGGCCGTTCTGTGAGTGTAGGTACGACGACGACGACAGGGCAAGGCAAGGCAGTGTGCTCGGACGATTGGGAGAGAAAGTAGTTGCCTGCACAATATTGAGGAAGGGAGAGAGAGTGTGTGCCAGTGTGCCGCAGCACAGTGCCGACACTGCCCCATTCAATGAATTGCTGCTAGAATAGTGGGCCACTTTTTTTCTTTTTTTTGGCTTCCTCCGGTTCTTGCTGCTGCTGTAGGGGTCGTATATGAAAGTAGAAAAGGAAGAAGAGGATTCAATTGGCAAAACGTGCCCACGATGTGTCGTCAGAGCTCAGCTTTCATTGAGCAGCAGGACTCAAAGATGTCGACAGGTTTGTGAGAGGGCCTAAGCGAGTATGTCAAGTGCTTTAGCAGCAGTTCAGAGCACAACAACCACCACCGCGTTGACAAACATCAGCGCGTTGATGATTTGAGAAGAGCAGCAGAGAAAACGTAGGTGCTGAGTTTAGCAGGAAAGAGCAGCAGCCGTTTTTGCAGGCAGGCAGCAATTGTCATCGGAGAAAGTGGTAGTGAAAAAGTCAATTCACGAATCTACAAGCTTCAGTTAGCGAGACTTTTTTTTTTGAAAAAAATCTCGCTTTTAATCTCGCTCTGTG